>Ga0157363_1004719_pt1 | contig 12617 bp, 4 predicted proteins | sample AttsexASBM1_FD_111477 | JGI IMG/M metagenome (GOLD analysis project Ga0157363, IMG submission 111477) | Fungus gardens microbial communities from leaf cutter ant in Ribeirão Preto, State of São Paulo, Brazil - Atta sexdens ASBM1 | ecosystem: Host-associated > Fungi > Mycelium > Unclassified ...
AAAAAAAAATGAAGGTCTACTCTATTATTTGACAATATTAATATACTTGAGGAATGTATAGTATTTATAGACACATCCTATTATATGTATTAATAGACAATATTTCTCAAGACTGATAACAATGTACATAACTATTAAAATTTATTTGACATAATTATTGATATATACGACAAATAAATATGTATTACTGAAGAGAATCATAAGTCTGTTCTTTATTCCTGCACTGTCTGAATTGATACATACAGTAATAAGTTGAAGTGAAACACATGTAATTTGTTTCATTTCAATTTATTGCACCATGTGCATCAGTTCAGGTATATCAGTGCAGAAATAAAGAATAGACCTCATATTGGAACCACAGGTTGGAACGTTTGAAGAAATCAATACTGAGGGCCTCTTTCATCAATTCTGATTAATGCTAATCGGTGTTTAACACAGTGTGCCTTTTAACGAGCGACACAAATGACAGTGTGACACAATGGATCATTACATCCATGTTGTTTGCCAATATTAAACAAAAATGACATGATTACTGTGTCGCTTGTTGGAAGACACACACAATCATCACGCCAACATGAGAACTAAACACAGAAGAGGAAGAGAAAGGCGACATTTTGATACATTAAACTGCTGTTGACACTTGATCATCGATTAATTTAATCAGAAATTGATAAAAGAGACCCTTTAAGTTATTATATTTCAACTTTTGAGATAAAATTCTTTAAAATGGTTTAAAATTTTTCTTGAAATGTCTATTGCTCGATGTCTATATACCGTTTTAAAAATTAAAAATGACGAACTCAAAATCAGACAGGACAGCTGGAAATAACATGGATGCATTCGAGGAACATCATATATGTAATATTATCCTTTTCTCACATCGTCTACGACGATGAAGATAGAATAACACAAATAGCGTTAATAGCGTTTCCCCGAATGCAGCCCATATGTTAAGGTCAAGGTCATTGAAAATCCCCTTTTCTGAATATTTACTGAGAACAATTTGGCTCCATAATTCAGATTTAAAAAATATGGATTTATTTGATTTCTGTTGTAAATTCTTTAAGTATATTTTTAGATAATATAAAAGATAAATTGAATGGAATAAGTTGAACGGAAAAACTTTTACTTTTAAACAAAATGTTGCTTATTTTAATAAAATTTTAATAAAAATAAGGAAAAAAAGGTAACTAACATTTTCATTTTAGAATATAATAAAAGTAAAGAGAACTATAAAACAGTTGCGGAATGTAGTGATGGTGCACTAATCACATCTAATACAAAACCTTGTTTTTTCGATATTGAAAGCCTTGGTGTTTGTGGGCAGCCTCCGTATGGATATACTGATCCATTACAACCATGTATTCTCATTAAGTTCAATAAGGTAATTCTGTTTTTAAAAAATATAAAAACATAATAATATAATTAGCAATGAGAGTGTTCAGCAATAAATTCCTTCTTTTTAATGTTTGTTTGGAAAATAGAAATTACAATATTATGTTACATGTATTTTACATAATATCAATAAAGATGGCTCGAAGTAAAGCCATATTGCGCTAAATTCTTGCTAATGACATTTTTATATTCTTTATCTTATTAAAAATTTTTCTCTCTCTCATTTTTGTCTATTTTATAGAAAAGATTTTCTTGATTAAAATTTACATTTTTGTTAATTTAATTTTTGATGGAAAAATTTTAACAAAATTTTGATGAAATTAGTTTAATGTTTCAATAAATTTAATGAAATTTTAATTATTCTCTGAATAAGTCATTTTCTGTGTTTAACAGATGATATAATGTTTTAATGTTATTTGAATTTAAAAATGAAGTTTTTACAAAAATTACTACTACTGTTTAATAAGAAAGGAAAAAAATTTTATTGAAAATATTGTATAACGAATTTTAAATTTAATGAACGTTAAATACTTATGCTCTTTAAAGACAAAAGGTACTATATACACATGTATGTATGTATGTAAGGTGGTTCTCATTTACACTTGGTTGAAATTTTTTTTCCGAATTCTTTCCACAGAACTCCCTAGAATGGTTTCAATTTATAAAAAATAATCCCTGCTAAATTTTAATTCGATCGAGACAACGGAAATAGTACGGGAACAATGGCTTAAATGTATGAGTTATTTTGTATTGAACTTTCAACATTATCAGCATTGGTTTTTAAGGCGTATTTAAACAATTAGGTGAATTGTTAAATATTAAAAAATAAAAATAAATAGTTATTGCATTTTTTGATTATTCGAATTGGAAAAATTGATCCGTGGACTAAAAAAAAAGTATTAACAATATTTGGAAGACAAAATGAGTTTTAAAAATGAGAATTTCGTGTTTTTATTAATAAAACGATTTCTTTCATTTAAAATTATGAAGATACAAGTTTATATGAAATTTATGGCAACTACAGACACAATATCTCATTATTAAATCAAGCTGATATTTTTTTAATACTTTGGAATCATTCAAGATGATATGTTAATGACTAACAATTAACAATCTCAAGATGATGTTAATGATTATAAACAATTAACTAACAATTATTAATTATTATGTAATGTTAAATGTAAAAAATCGTTTTGTTAATAAAAATACGAAATTCATCATTTTTAAAAATTCATTTTTTATAAGTTGGCAACCTAATGACTGAAGACCTAAATTGATATAGAAGTAATTAACCACGCTTATCTAGAGATCCTGAATAAGTTATAATGTAATATTGTTTATTGTTTTTCAAAGTGACTAATATGTGTAACCTTCCTTTGTTTATAATATAATAATACCCTGGTGAAAATTTTTCTCATAATTTTTATACGAATTGGAACATTTTTTAGAAATACTCTGAAATATTCGAAAAGTTTACATTTTTTCTCAGAATTTTTCATACAAGTGAATTCTGAAATATTCTGAAATTTCTCATCTCAATTTTTAAAAAGTATTTTTAAATTTTTTAGATTTTGTACAATAACGTTTCATCAGAAATTATACTTACAAAAAATCTTAAAAATCTTACGATATTTCTTAATTAACATATATGAAAAATTCTAAGAAAAGATGTAGATTTTCTGAGAATGTTCCGTGAATTCATATAAAAAATGTGAGAAAGTTATAAAATTATAGAGAAATTCTGAAAAATTATATAGAAATTCTAAAAAAATTATATGAAAAATTCTGAGAAAAATTTTCACCAGGATATGCGTGACAGTTGTATTATTTGACTAAATTTCGCTACTAACATAGCTATTCTTAATTTCTTATTAATTTTAATTTTGTGACATATGTATGTTGTCAAAATCATAACTCTGAGTAACATCCAATAGATTTTAGTTGGCGAACGTTATTCATTAAAAAGTTACGAACTAATAAAGAATTAGAATTGACAAGAACCGAAAATTCTTGTGACATAATATATTTATAGATTTTGACGCTTTAGACAAGATAAATTAATCAAAATATAAAACATAAAATGAATTTTTGAAAAATAACAATTGAAATTTCATTGAAGTAACCCATACACTATACATCACTGAAAGTTTTCAGAAATATCTCAGAAATATTTCAACTGAAAAGTGAAACATTTCATAAAAATTGTAAAATATATCTGCAACATTTCTGAGACAGTTCTGACATAGCAAAATGCGATTCGCGATTCTTGCATACCTTGCTGAAAGATTGATGAAATGTTGTAGAAAAAATCTATAATCTTTTTGAAATAAATCAGTATAATATGGTGAATGACTTTTTTCGAGCCAAAATTATTAGTATATAACAATTTATTATTATATTTTTCTTAGAAAATTGAACGGTAAACGTTTCGACCTCTGTTTTTGGATCTCTTTAGTATAGTATACAATTAAAATAATAAAATAATTAAACACATGTTATGCGAGTGATTCTTCTAAAGCGCATGTCGTGTCTGGTTCAGAACTTTTTGAAATATTGCCAAAAAGATTTCGGTTATTTCTAGTATTACAAAAATGATGTCTAAATATATACTTGATTGTCGACATAATAAATTTAAATAATTAAATACATTTATTGTTTAATCAATTGTTTATCAATTAAATATATATTAAATATGATTTCTGAAGTACGTACTTAAAATTTATTAAAAATTTTGGCCATTAGTCATACGTATTTGTGATCTGTTTACAGATTACAAAACTTATTGAAATAAAATTAAACTGTTTCTCAAAAATAGTAATTATACCGCCAATTTTTATTAATTAATCATATTATATGTATTAAGCATATACATAATTCACTATTAAAAAATCACACTTGCACTTTCCACACAATATCATTATTCATACGTGAGTCATTCGATAAGTATGGTAAATCTTTATAAGTAAATCTTTCTGACGTGACACCTGGAAAGTATCATTCTTCAAACTCTTCTAGATCCAAATTTCATCCATTGATGCGTTGTTTATATTTGTTTAAAACGAGCGAGAAATTAAGCAGTTGCCGCGTATAAAAATAAAAAAGGAAACAAATTCCATGCAAAATTAAGTGGATGAGGAATCAATTCAAAGCCAAATTCTGTAATTTTGCACGGAATTTTTTTCATTTTTGTACGCGGCAACTGCTAAATTTTTCACTTTAAATGACTATCGAACGTGAACAGTGTATCAATTATAGCTGACATTTGGAAGGGTTAAAGAATGAATTTTCCAGTGTCATCAACTGGATTGTTACATCATTATAAAGATTTATTAGACTTATCGAACGACACCTCGTACAAAAGCTTTTTGCAATTAAAGTAAAATAAATCGCAATAAAATGATATTAAACTGAATCGTGATTGATAAAAAAATGACTTTTAGTAAACATTTTGGAGCAATTTTAGTATGATTTTTTGTTCTGTTTAAATATGTTTTTCAATTTATTGCTTATAATAGATTTTAAAAACATTTCATATGACATATTACAGAATGAACTTTCAGAAATTGTTGCGCATGAGATGTGAAAGGTTGAAACATTTCTGAAAACTTTCCGCAATAATCTGTGCTGTATGGGATCATCGAATTTTTAATTAAAATTTTTTACTATGAATCATGATAAAAATGTTTTTAAAAATTATAATTATATTGCAGAGATTTAATTGGGTACCAATTCCTTACAATAAATCATCCCTCTTACCAGAGAATATGCCACATGCTTTGCAGGAAGCTGTGCAATTTTCAAATAAGGTTTGATTTAAATTTATCATGTATTTAATAATTAGCGTAGTCGAATTTGTTTATCCAATAGTTATTTATATAAACAAATTCGTGCTCCGTTCCAATTAAAGGAATATATAGGTACAAGCTCATAGGCTGGCTATTGATAATCCATTCTTATTTTAAGACAATTGAAAAGTAATGTTTTCAGATGGTTCTGTGATTAATTTAATGCTTAAATAAGGATGCATTGGAGAAAGAAATATCAGAAAGCCAATGTCAGATTACGGATTGACGATTCCGATTGACATAATAACGATTTGCTCTGTTCTATTTTAGACGATAAACTCGTTCCATTTTGATTAGAGTAAGATCGAGCAACTGTTAATCGTAATCGTCAATCTATTGTCTAATGTGGGTAGAACGGATGTGATGGGGATTTATAGCCAATCAGAGTAACTTTATTTTAATTTCGTTCGCTGTTTAGTGAGTGAATTTAACATGGCACGGAACTATTATAAAACAGAAAGAGATGAAAAAATTTCTAACTTCCTCATCGGCAATCGATTAATTAATGAAATGTCCTTTTGTAACATATTTTTATTATAGCATGGGTACTAATTCGTATTAAAGCCCAACTTTGAGAACTCACTTAACTCACATACGAAATGCTGCGCTTATATTCTTTCCCAGGTGATTCTTATTTATGAGTTAATGCATCTCCGTTGCCCTTTGTTGATAGATAATGCTCACGGAGTAATTTTCGCAGATTTTCGATATAACATTTGATAACATTTTGATAACATTTTAGCAACGGACTATGATGGCATCAATTAAAAAATGATGAAAAATGAGAAATGAACTTGAAGACATATATATATATATATATGTAACAACCATTGGATATCGTTACATATATTTTGTTGCCGTCATATTTTCGTTATAATGCTCAAGATACAATGATTAATTATTCCTTGCTGTTATGTTGCTGTCATCTTGCTGACAGCATAACTATTGACCATTTGTCTTTGAAATTTTGTCACTGTACTGATTGTATGCATAAGCAATCATATTGTTGCATTTGTAACGTGTATTTTTATGTCATTATATTAATGTATGCCAAATATAAGACAATAATTCAATTACAATGCATCAGTTTGCTAAATCACGCTTGATTATCTAGGTTAAAAGAATAAATAGTGTAGTTTATTCATAAATCTAAAAAACATAAGAACAGAATTGTTTACCTAAATGAAGTTGGCCCCTCATTTTTTAAATTTTGAAAAAATAAGCGGAGTTTTGGTTGCCTCCCGAAGAATTTAGAAAAAAATTTGTTTTAGATTACGGCCATTCTATTATGACTTTTGATAGTATCCCCCTAAAAAATATCTAAACTCAATAAAATGCTGGATTTTCGAAAAAAAATATTAACCTGCGTAGACTTAGAAAAATTCAAAAGTAGAAACTTCAAAGTAATAGAATTTTTAGATATTCATTTCAGCACATCGGTTATAATCTTTAAAACTTTTTAGGGGGCTATCAGAACTCAATAGAATAGCCAAAATCTAAAAAAAAGTTTTTTTTGGAAATCCGATATTTTCTCGAGATTTCTAGTTGCCCCCCCCCCCTCCCCCAAAGAGTTTTATTGATTGTCCTACATGAACCATAGTGCTATAATGAACAAAAAAAGTGAATAAAAAAAGTTATAGCCCTTCAAAGTTTCGAAATCGTGAATTTGCCTCTCCCTCCCCTCCACCTAAACTTCAAATGATGTTTTCACCACTTTAACTTCGACGGAACTCATTCTAAAATTAATAGAGAACTCTAGAACTCTTCGGAGGAGGGGGGGAGGGGGGGGGCAACCAAAAGTTATTATTTTTTAATAATTTTGAAAATGAAGGACCAACTTCATAGAGATAAATTGTTCATTTAAACAGACTGCCGATCTTTTGTGAAAGATAGTTTTTTGAAGTAAGAAGAATTACTTTTTAGGAAATATCGATTACATTTGGAACTGGACTAAATATTTGGATTAATAGAATTAATTTATTAATTAAGAAAAAGAAATACATCACACTTGGTTTGAGTTTTCAGTTGTTCGCTTTGAAAGAAAGGAGAAATACTGCTATTCCGAGAAAAGGAATCGATTTTCTGGTGATGGAAGAGACACCAAAGATTTCGAGCAAAAAGAGTGGCTATAGAAAGTTTCTTTCGGGCAGAGAAAAGTCGCTCTAGGCAGAAGAAAATTTCTTTTGATTGAAAAGAAATTGTAAAAGGCTAGTTATGAGAGTTTATTCTAAAGACTGTCTCGCTCACAATTTTTTGATTCGTGGCTTTTCGTGATGAAGTTAAAGCGAATGCTGAAATGCTAGAATATAAAGAGCGACTTCTCTCAGAAAGTTGATTCCTTTTCTCAGAACAGCAATGTTTATATAATATTCTAAATATTTCATATACATTCTATAACGATTCCTTTACTGTTCCGGAATATTCGACATTAGGAATACAAAAAATCGAATTTTTTATGAATAATTAACGTTAGCTGGGTATGCAAGCTTTTAAAGTTAATATGCAAACTGGTAGATAATTAAAAATTCTAGAAAAGAGAGTCATTTTCTGTCGATGAAAAAGTTACGTGATAGTACAATTTCAACATCAGATTTGGTTTTAGACTGTAAAAATATAATAAGGATATCATACTCTCCGAATCAAAAAATTTTTTTTTGTGTGCCTGTTATTATATAATAACATGATGGCGTAACATACTTTTGATGATGACGATTTTAAAGTTGGCAAATTGCTACCTAAAGTTGTTATATCATGAAGGTAACAATTTGCTAACAAGTACGAACTTAGTAATGAGATTCTCTAAGGCCCGATTGCACCAATGTTACTTTGATGCAATCAGGCCTAAGCATCGATGATTGTCGCTATCGATTGTCGCTATTAATATAGCGACAGCCAATAGCAGGACAATCCTAGAAGAAAGCGCGGCTCTCATTGACTGTCGCTAGTTAACGATAGCGACAATTGTCGATAAAACATTTAGAAAATCCCGCAACAGGTGTCGCAATTTTGATAGCAACACATATGTATGCTTGCAAGCAATATGCCAGTAACAAGATACGTTGCTATCTGGACGTATATGTATGTGTATTCATGTGTATTCAATTTATTCTATAATTAAATAGTTTCAAATCTGGTTATGGTGTGATGGAGTGAATAACGTTGATAAAGAGCATATCGGAGAAATTGAATATTTACCAAGTCCTGGATTTTCTGTGCAATATTTTCCGTTTATTGGTCAACCAGATTATTTGACACCGATAGTCGCGCTGCGTTTTAAAAATGTGACATGTAAGCCATCAAGATATATATAATTATAAAATTATATTCAAATGTTTCAGAAATAGAAAATTATAATTATTTAGAATCTTAGGCCTGATTGCATCAAAGCTATGATTTTTTTATTTTAAACGAGGTTTAAAACTCTCTGTCTTTTTCGTCTTTAAAATGAGAGAAAGAGTTTTAAGTTTCGTTTAAAGTCAAAGTAATGTTGGTGCAACCGGATCTCAGCATTTAAAAAATATTATTGATATATTCTTATAAAATTATATAAAAAAATTTTGTTCGTGTACAGAGTCTCTATTCTTGAAAAGAAACGTATATGAATAATTAGGTAAATACTATAATACACATTACATACTATAGTATTTACCTAGTTATTTGTATACGTTTCTTTTCAAGAATAGGGTCCCTGGGTGATTGATAACATACTTGAGTCTAGAACATATACCACTGGAAGCGGAATTGCCTATGCCAGTGCTGGGATTTACTTGCATAATATTTAATAATATTAGCAGACTCTTTATTTAGTGTATGTATTTCTTTTTGCTTTTCATAATTATAACAAAATATTATTTTGTATTACTTATAAAAGATTTGATAAATTTTGTAAACAACCATATTTATATAATACATTGAAATTATTGATTATTAATTTTTTAAGTAATATGGATAACAAATATTGTATTTTATATTAATACAATGTTTTTAGCGTTTAGATTAGTGACGGTGGAATGTAACTTATGGGCACTCAATATTAACAAAGATGCACAGAATGCATTGGATTTTCAACTAATTCTGGGCGAACTATAAAAGGCGGTAATCAACAAATGTTTTTATGTACCTTAAATATTTATTAACAATTATGCAAATATAATAAAAAGTTGGATTATTTTTAATGTACTTTGTGTAGAATGTGAAAAGTAAATTTTACTTATCCGAGGTTCTTATAATTTCGTATTAAACATTTATTCTAATTTATAAAAAAATTCTTGTCGTTAATAATTGCTCTATTATTTATTATAATGGATAATTTTCTGGATATTATTTTGTTTAAAGATTTTAATCTGAGGTACATTTATATAAAAAAAAAAATGAAAGCTGCGATTATACGTATGATAATATACTTTTTGTTGATAGACTCAAACTGTTTAGGTTTTCTGAAATAGCGAAACTATGTTCAATTCATCTCATAAATTAAAAGACTAATAAACCGATTCTACTGACGGAATAGTGATTTAAGACAGAGAGTTCCATTTTTACAGAATTTATTACTTTTATTAAAATAAAGAATCAATATCTTTATTATATATGAACGAGAAGAGGGCAAGACGAAGCTTTATTTATCGACAAACATTTATCATTTGTACACTTGTGAATTATGTTAAAATTTGTTTTTCTTAGATTCGTCATCCCTTCTGGAATCAGCAGTGTTCTCTAGAGCAAAAAGATGAAAACAGGTAGAGAGAGAAAGAGAGAGAATAGAAAACGAAATGAGATAAATCAAATGATAAAGAGAGAGATAAATAAGAAAAGATAGAAAAAGATTCGTAGGAAGAAAAAAGAAAAAGGTATAGACCAAAAAAGAGAAAAAATATTAGAGGAAGGCGAAAAATAGCAAAAAAGGCAATGAAAGAATGACGAAGAGATGCAAAAGAGAGAGAAACAGAAAGAAAATGAGAAATAGTCCGTTTAGATTAAGTAATATAGTACTTGCGTATTGTCATATTTTTGTCACTAAGAAAAAGAGTATGAGAAAAGGAAAAAGCTAGGAGAAAAGAGAAAAAACAGGAAAGAGAAAGAATTGCATATAAAATATCTGTTCTCTTTTGAGACAAATTTTGTATGAATATGAGACTTCAACATTCTTTTCTTGATGATACAATTTTAGATCTTATTCTTCTTCTTCTTCGCCCGTGCCGGTCAACATGGCAATTAAGCTCGGAGTATCAATGAAGCCTTTATCATCGATGTACATTTGATCAAATGCATCATTCACCTCCCTTGGTGTGAATTTATCGCCCCACGTCACTAAAGCGTGCCTTAACCTATATAACACAAACATAAAAATCATCTTATATACATATAAGTTATTCCATCTCAAAACGTTATGGTTGATGCCATCTGAGGTCTTTAATCCGGGTTCTACACACATATGCACGCACGCACGCACGCACACATATTATATATATGTATGCGCGCGCGCGCGTGTGTGTAATGTGTGTGTGTGTGTGTGTACATACACATGTAATTAAAATAAGGTAACAAACTTTAGGGCTGAGCTCCCCACATCACATGAAAAAGTTCATATGAATATATGTCTGTAAATCCACTGTTTATACTGACAATGAAACATATCAAAATGTTTAAGTATCATGTTTGATCCTCACGATCTTCCAAGATCTAAATTCTCTAGATTTTTATTTGTGGAGACACTTATGTCCGTTTTCAATGTAGATTAACTTTAATCTCGGTTTTACTTGTTCTTCGTCTTTTTCTAAAAATTAGAAAAAGACGAAAAGTAAGTTGAATGAAGATTAAAATTAATCTACATTGATGGAAATGATCATTAAAGCCTTTAGTTTATGAAGGTCCAATTACCAATGAAGATATGCTATGCCAACGCATCTTGATGTTTATGATACTATTCGCAATTATTCCGGATATCTTTGAAAAAGTGCATCAGTCCATAATCTGTCGTATATTGAATCAAATAGGAGACACTTCGAATCTTTGTTATAATTAAAAGTTGAAAATATATAAATAATATTAAATAATAATAATAAATATTATTTTTTCCCCTATTAATATACATTTTGAACTCTATCTCAGTACATTTGTAGACATATATTTATATGAACCTTTTTTCATATTTTGGTGTGGGAAACTTCAACGACCTTTTTTGTTTCAATAACTCGGTGAAAAAAAATCGTACAGAGATCTATAAAAAAGTAAATTGAAAGTAAAGATTCACACTTTCGATTGTTGTAAACCGCATTTTTATGTGATTTTTACTTTACGCCATAGACATTTGTAAAATTTGTACAAAATTTTCACATTTGATATCCATTTGTGTCCGTATAGCTCCATAAGAGATCAGTCGGATTGAAATACCGATTTCAAAAGATTAGATCTCATAAAGATTTTAATCTAAAATTTAATTTAAAATACTTTTTTAAAAATCTTATTACGATTATTTTTGATGAAATTATTCTATTTTGAAATTAAAGGATCATTTAGAATTAGCTTTCTAAATGATGAAAAAGATCAAAATCAATTACGTATCTCTGCGAAAAATGATTTCAAAACAATATTTGAAATAAGCGTTTTAAAGCTTAAAGCTAACTTTCGAAGGCTTCAAATCATTTTGCATGCAAAAACTTTATTACAAGTCTTTATTTAATTTTTTATTCAACATTGAAGCAAAAATTATCATTTTGCTTCAACGTTCAATAACTTAGTGAAAAAAAAATCGTATAACACTCAATAAAAAAGCAAATTGAAGATAAAGATTCACTCTTTCGAAAGCTGTAAATCCCATTTGTGCGCAATTTTTAATTGACGCCGTGGAACTTCGCAAATTTTCTTCGTAAAAAATTTTGAGAACTTTTGCAACTTCATTTATGTTTGTGTAACTCTACATAATATCAGTGCGATCGTTTTTTAAAGTACTGACTTCGAAAGTAGAGAGCTTTCAAGCTTTAAAAGGCTCTTTTAAACATCTCGCTACGACGATTTTTCACTGAATTATTGCTATTTGAAAATATTGAAAATTTGCGCAAAAATTTAGTGGCCCGTTTTTTTTGCGTTTAAATGTATATATATATATACAGAGTTGGGAAAGTTATATTTTATAAGTTACTTATTACAAATTACTTTTGTTTAGATTACCTTATATGTGTTGGTAATAGAAACTGAGTACAAAAAGTAATATTGGAACAAATTATGAAAATTAATATAAAAAATAACCCCTGTGAAAAATAAAATATACCCAATCTTATTGTACTCTGTTTCTGTAATGAGAAGTAACTTATATGATAACTTGTAAAGTAACTCTCAACATAATATATATATATATATATATATATATATATATATATA
>Ga0157363_1004720_pt1 | contig 12614 bp, 3 predicted proteins | sample AttsexASBM1_FD_111477 | JGI IMG/M metagenome (GOLD analysis project Ga0157363, IMG submission 111477) | Fungus gardens microbial communities from leaf cutter ant in Ribeirão Preto, State of São Paulo, Brazil - Atta sexdens ASBM1 | ecosystem: Host-associated > Fungi > Mycelium > Unclassified ...
ACGACGACGACGACGACGACGACGACGACGACGACGACGACGACGACGACGACGACGACGACGACGACGACGACGACGACGACGACGACGACGACGACGACGACGACGACGACGATGACGACGACGGTGATACGGGTCTACCGTTGTCACCGTCACAGCCGCCTGCAATAGCACATAACTCCGCGGGGTTTATGCCGCGGCTGTGACGCGCTGACGGCGCGGCGCTAAACCCGGCGTTATACGGCTGGACGAATCTGCATAATGTCGACCGTCGTAGGACGTCACTATACGCTTAATTCGCCGCGAAATCGTCTGGCGGTACCGCGCGCGCAACGACGATACCACGCGACGTCTGGTCTACCCATATAGTACTTACATGCGACGCATACCGCACGCGCGTACGACGCGCGACACTAGACGCAATGTGATCTTCCCTCGCGTGCAGGAGCACAATACGAACAAAGTCAAATCATTAATGATGTGTGCACGAAAGAAGAAGAAATTATGCTGTAATCGATCGAACTATCGATCTATTAATTTAATAAGAATAATAGAATGCTGCGAGTGCCTATAAACTTATCACTGTCGATTTAGAAAAAGTAAGGTTACTCAAATTACCTATCGTTCTCTTCTCGCTCTTTCTCTTTGTCTCTCTAAAATATCGAAGATAAATACTGATATGATTTGATTCTTTCTAACGGAGCTGAGTTTTTTCTAACAGATGCTAAGATCAAAAAATGCACAGTTTGTATTTGTTACATAGTTTGTATCTATAGTGCGAACATTTTCTCTGATGTTGAATTTTGGAAGTTCGCGTTTAAGATACGATGCAACTTGAATTACAAAGTTAAGTAAAAAATTTTTTTTAATTTTTAGGATAATCAAACACGATTTATCTTTTGAAAATAAAAATATATAACTTATTAAACATATACTTATTAAATATATAACTTATTAAATTTAATATTATATATCTTTCTTTAGCAAGCAAAGTTATGAATAGTTTGTTTGTAGGAAAATATAAACAAGAAGTATTATGTTAAAATGTGACTACATTAATCCGTAATTTAATACTTTAATCTTATTCTTTTTCAAAACTTCAGAGATTTGAACTAAATCATAATTTTTATTAGAAATTAAGAATTAGGTTCAGTTCCTTCGTATTCTATGCAAATTATTCATTGTACCGGAGACGATCAGCGAGTAATTTGCACGAAGTTCAGGCAACGTTGAGATTTGATTCTTGACTGTAATTCAGTATCCTCTCATTTGAATATGTGAGAGATGTCCAGAATTAATAATAGTGTTTACATAAAGTAGTTTACATAAAGGATTTTCAAATAAATAATAAGAACATTGTTATAGATATCATGAATTAATACAAATGTTTTTTATGAATTAAAATAGTAATTTATTTGTTTATATATAATAAAGCGCATATCTTATTTGCATATTTCGAAATAAAAAAATTAAACATTATTTGTTTTGTAAAGAAGTTGTAAATGTTACCATCTGTTTTATTAAGAAATTAAATATCATTTGTTAATGTAATGTAATGATACTGAGATTAATATTAAATACCTCATTAAAATCTAACGAATAATTATACGGATGATCTTATAATGTTTCGGAAATAATCTAAACGAGCTAAATATGTTAACGAATTAACCCAAAAATCCTTTTCATTCGCAAGTTATTGTAAATAGTTTCCTAACAGCGTGTGGCGTAGTATACTTGTCATGTCTGCTTAAGAGATTAAGCGTAGAGAAACGTAAAATATATAATGTGTATAATAACAAGTAAATGCCGCATATAATAGCGTTAATTCGCTACGGAGAATAGTTGAAGTGAAGATTTTACTAGAAGAGAGATGTATTGTCTTTAGCTACGCTACATAATAACGCAACATTATTCGTGAATGTATTCTGGAATTCTTGAATAAAATGAACGTAACATTTTATATTATATTAGGTATGGGAAAAAGTTCGTGGCGTTTTTCCCGTTAGATGGCATTAAAAAAACGCCACGAACTTTTTCCATACCTAATATATTAGAAAATCACATATACAATGTTCCCTAAAAAGCAAGCAATCGAAAAAATTTTATGTTGGTACAAAATTCAGTATTTTTATTCATAATTGTAACAATACTTATATCATGAATGGTTCTGTGATAATAAAGGAAATAATCTCTCGGTTACCAGTCACTTAATAATCTTAAACTCATTAAAAAGTAAGCGTATACTAGAATACTGCAATCAAGAATAATAATTGACGCATTTATGAGCTGAATATAGAGAATGATTTGCAAGTGATACAGAGAGCATCATTAGCGATTAGTTACCTATTGAATAGTTTAGCTTATTATTGTGCTGAAAATGATTTTCTATCTGGACATTCGTGCGAATAGCCCATTAATTTAGTGACATTTTAATGATTAAAATACCATCATTGTAATGTTCATTTGTTAAGACTATAATTTATGGTTATAAACAATATACTTATAGTTAAAGCAATAATTATACGATTTCATAATGTACTTATGTTTTATATAATGTAATTATATATATATAATGTAATTATATATTTTTAAGTTCCATATATATAAATTATTATTCTGCCAATTATATATAAAAATTTATCATGTTTTTAATAAGTACTGATTGATAAAGCACTGATTACCGTTAAACTGTTGATCTCTATTTACATTGTAGTTACTAGTACAACTCATGTTCAGCAACATAATAATTTATTATGATGCTAAAATCGTTATGCACTTCAATTTTCTATGTCGTGGCGTATAATTTCATTGTTTTTGTGCGAGTTGATTTCAGCTTCTTCCTCATTCCGAGTCAAACTTTGGTTAACATCGACAGTCGAAAAAGGTTAATGACGTTAATCACCAGGAACACTACGTTTGATGTCGTCGTATCATTATAACTTGGTCGTCATTATCGTAATTTTATACGCACGAAAACTTGGGGAGAATGATTAAGGCGTGTTCCTTTGATGGTGTTCACAAGAGGTTGAATCTCGTCGCTAAATATGGAGCACCGATTGTAGGAAAGCAGCTGTAGCGCGTATCGTCAACGTTATTTTCTTATTTTACGATAATAAGTTTAAAAAACCCTCATATACTGGATATATTATAGAATCATGCCACGAAATTCAATTATACATGCGCTTAAATGTGCCACGAAAATGACCTGTTATTTTGACGTTCCTTTCTTAGAGCTTCTCGTGATAAAACTAGTGATTATAGAAATATTTGCATTTATACTGAATATGTGTGATATATAGAAATATTTATATTTATACTGAAACACGTTCGCTACAAATTTTATTCTAATAAATAAATAGGTTAATCAATAATATATTGACTACATCCAATCGCGCGCATTTTTCTTTAAAACTGACGTTGTATGTAAATATGTGATATATAGTTCTTTTAATACAAATATAATTCATTCAATGTAAATATAAATATATGTATATATCAATTATATGTTCATATTAAAATAAAAATAACAAAGGATTTATTGTAGATTTATTATGTATGTATGCTATTTAATTCATGGTCTCTCACACGTTATTTACAAAAAAAAAATTTCTAATAATATAATAAAATGTAGAAAAAAACTTTTATTTTGATTTCTCGAGCTACTTGAATTAACAGGTATTTCTATAAACTTCATTTCCCGCGAACTGGAGGATAAACGTCCACGTTGATAATCGTCTAAGATCGATCGCCGTCATGAAAAATACACTCGCAACGAGTTCTGCTAAAAAAGGAATTGCGATACCCGTTAGCCACAGAGTCAACTCCCTTTACCTTCTTTCTAACGATCTTGAAACGACTTTTATTGTTAGAGGCGTTTTCCGGCTCCTTGTCGTTCTGCGGTCCTTATTGGTTTCCAGTTAATCGAACGACCAACTGGACCGTTATAACGAGCCAGTAGGTTCTAAGAGCAAAATCCTTAGCGGTGCGATTGCTCTCATCGAGTCGCAAGGTATATATGACACTTGGAACGCGAGATCTTTCTATTCGATTCGACTTCGTTGAAAGGATCAACTTCATCGTTATCCTTCTCCTGACGAGGCCAGACGGCACTGGGGAACATAGAACGTCTCTTATTGTGTCGGAACCCCAAAAGACGGGATGCACGAGAAAGAAAGAGAGAGAGAGAGAGAGAGAGTGAGAAAGGGGGGAAGGAGAAGAAGAGAGCGCAATGCGTGCAGGGGGCGGTTATAAGCCGAAAACAATAGCGGGCGCGCGGTTACTTGCACCCCGTGTGTCAATGCCATACACACCGTAAGGCGCTTATGCGACGCACTCAACGATTGTTACAACGACCCGGACGGTTAACTTGATCCCAGCTCCCGATGCCGCAGCATGATATATGAATCCGACGAACCATGCTGATCGTACATTAGGGGTAAACGGGATCAGCCGTCGCGACGCATGAATTTGTCGGGCATGTATGAAATTGAAATGACGAAAGTCTGCAAGCGTATACTCGTTGCTGCTGCAAGAGATCTATTAAAGAGAAGAGAAAAGAAGAGCGAATAAAGGATAATTGATGACGAAAAAAGAATAAGAATGAAAAAAATGTTCCAAACGAAAAATTCTTAAAATCAAAGCGGTAAAGAATTGTAAGAAGTACATAAGAAAAAAATATAAGAAAAATGAATGAATTCCTACGTAAGAATGTAGAAATAACAAATTATAGAGTGACGGAGACAGAGACTAAGATAACGCAAGACACATTTGAATAATGATATACTGGACAAGAAGCATGAATAATGGAAATGTAAAACAATAGAGGATAAAGAAACAAAATGATTTAATATTCTACAAATGTTTTACGTATGTTTTACGTATCGAAATCATTTAAGGGGAAGAATAATAATTAAAGTATGTGTGTCAAAAATATATTATATAATCAAATTATTCGGATTATAAGTTTTTCAAAATAATCTAAAATTATGTCATATTATATTAATATATATGATTATTGATCACATAAAAATTTTACTTAATAAAATATTGCAATCAACTACATCGTTGTGCAGTACCTATGTACCGAATATGGAACATATGCTATTCCGACATCCTCGTTATGTTATGGATTCCGATTGCTCAAGGTTCAAGAACGAAATGTCAAGATTACAGATTAGAAACTCAAATGCTTCGTAGGAGCATAGTCGTCGTCGTCGAGATATTTGCACTTTGCAGCTTCGAATTTCAGTCAATGCGGCGGCGCGGCGCGGCGTAGGTACACACTGAGAGCGACGAGTTTTGAAATTCGGATCGCGTAAGCGGTAGGCGGTAATTAATAGCCACGGCAGGGTAGAGTTTGATTACCTTTTCGACCTTATCCGTGAGGTGTCTGAACCCCGTGCAACCTCCTCTCCCACCTTCATCCTCTCGTACTGCATTTCTTCTTCGTTCTCTCTACTTCCCTCACTCACACGCAGTTCTTGTCACCCTTGTTCTTGGCAGCAGACGGCAGCACGCGCCAAGAAATTAGCTAAGAAACTACGCGGCGAGGTTCGAAGGAGGACGAGGTGAGACAATGGACCTCAACCTGGGAGGTTTTGTTAATCCTCGGTGGAAACTCAACGGAATACGGTTCCTCGCATCGTCGCGCCGTCGTTCGCTTGCATGCGGCTCCTCACTGCCGTGTTCTTTCCCTCCTCCAGCAACTTTCTATCTCCTGCGCGTCGTTCTCGGAAGCGCTTCCTTGCAGATAGTCGAGCCGGTTTAATTCGTTTACGCGAAGAGAATTTCCGGATTCGCGGGCGTGTGGACTGGCGACGACTATAAAAACACGAGGAACGCGACAGACCTTCCCCTGTCGGGTAGCATCTGGTCCTTCCTTTCCTTTTGTCACCGACCGACACGGGGCTGCTGTAACTTAATTCAAAGATACGCCCGATTCGCCAAGTATGCGGAATAAATTGTGTTGGGGACAAAGAAAATTCTACGTTGGAACTTTTTTCGGAGCCAATTAGTGCGAATTATTTTTAACAAAATATATTTCCTGCATCATTGAAAATTAATGTTGTATATACATAATAAATAATTTATGGGTCAAATTTGTTAATGCATAATCGAAAAATTTAATTTCAGATATGCAACATAAAACAACAGTTTTTCTTTCTTATACGGTAAATTATTTACACACTCTAGAATATTTTAAAATATTTTTAAAGTTATCTAAATATAATCTACAAATAATTATATAAGAGAGTAAATTATGTAAGAATAATTGCGAGCATACGTATACGATCAAAACATTTTTAGACGGAAATATTTTTTTCCTTCAATTTCTAGACATATGATGTTTACACACACTTTAACGAGATATCTAATTCAATCGCAAAAATCAGTGCAACGCACGTGTTCAGACAATGCACACATCAACTATAATGCGAGTACCATATGGTAACTTTATCCGCACCGTCGAGATCTACAGATCCCTTTTGACAAATTCGGTGAATCCTCCTACAGTCTCCTTCATCCATAATGTAATTCGAGACGGTAACTACTCCGGGCTTCGTAGAAAGATTATATATTCTCTCCGGGAAAAGTCTATAACCGCGCGAAGGAATTTCTCCCAGCTAGATCCTCATGGCTATTACTCAAGCGGATATGATTTACTAATAGGGCCGAGGAAATTAAACAGCGCGTTAGGTAAGAGTCTAATCTAAAGCGCATCAAAGATCTCCACCTGCGGATACAAAGAACCACAGCAATGGATCGTCGCGTTCACGTATATCGCAATTCTATCTCACGGTATTATATCGCAATTAATCGAACAATAAAAAGAAGCCAGCTGCAACTGTGTACGATACAGTGACGCGTAACGACGCGACGTCCGTTGGGAACGGCATACAAGTCGAGATATAAAGCAATAACAAATGTTGACAGGGAAGACATCTCTCAGGGTAATCTAGATCGGGCAAGGTGTGGCCGACGTTAATAGAAATAGATGGAGATGCGTGCAGCGACTACCGAAGAACTACATCGGCTGTGGCTATTAGGTTCATACTTCAGTGCGCACCGCGCAATTCTACCACTTTGATATTCAGGACGTCGCGTGGATCTCGTGAAATTGCAAAATTACACAGCGGGGAGGAAGATGAGTTTTCTAAATGCACAGATCGTGACGACCAACGAGCATCGGTCGCGGCCATCAGATTTCTGCTAAATTAACTGGGGAATAGGGAATTTCTCTCTATCTCTCCGACTTCCTTTTAACAGTTAACGCCACACTCTTCCACTACGAGTGAGATTGCACGAAGTCATTTCTGAGGTTACTGTGCCAAGATAAAACTATCGACTTTATTCAACGAAAAATATCGCAAACGACATTGTAAATTACAAAGGATTAAAAGTTATAAATATATATAGAGATCAGATTTACAGATTATAATCTACCTATTTCAATAATTTACAAAATTTACAATTACCGTAGATATGCAACGAGCATGTTTGAATCTATCTAAACTATCAGCTTACATGTATAATAATAGTTATTTATCACAGTGGGCAAACTAATAAACTTCTATTTGCGCTCTAATAAGTGGTCATGCTCGAAAATATTACAGCGGATTTAGATTTTAACCTCGATATTTCGAGGCTGCGTGTCGCCACAAATTTCTATGTTCGTTTCTAAAATAACCTGATCTGATATCTTAATGATACTTGAGGTTGGAGATTTCGTTCATGTCGTTCATTACATGTCATCATCATCGTTGCTTCTATATTTGTTGTATATATACTTGCAGGATTCTATATACACAAAATGAAACCTTATTTCCGAGTTTATTTCTGTCGCGACGACGACAATAAGGAGACTGCACGCTGCACGCGGTTCAATGCGGATATATCGATGTCGTGGCGAAATATCGTAATGTATCGAATCTAAAGGGGACACATCAGGACGATAACGTGACTCGGGCGTAAAAATGTCGAGACGATGCTTTGTCGTGACTTCGAGTGGACGGCACGGGATATCAACGTAAACGATTTCTCAGTTATTGCCGCGCATTGTGGACAATCCTAGCAGGTGGAAATAAAGCATCAGGGTGAGAGAGCCATAGAGACACGACGATTGAGGAGGCGGAAAGCGAGGAGGTAAATCGAAAAAGGAGAGGCCAGATGAGCAACCGTCCTCGAGTGTTACGGTGACGCTGCGGGCGGCGGAGTGCAATAATGTGATATTGGAAGGGCAGAACCAGCGGAGTTAATAAAAGTGGGGAAGGTGGGATAACCGCTATAGATGACCGTGCGATTAATCTGGCGACCATCAAGAAATGGCGCGGCACGGTAGGTACTACCAATAAATAGATCGGCGCTCTTTAGGAAGATGAGATACGCGACTTCCAGACGAGACTATCTTTAAGAAGAGAATGGGATGCCGGATTTGATGTGGATGTTCTACTCAGTTCAAGAAGATATGACGGGAAGAGGGTAGTCGCTACCTCCTAATTACTCGTCCTTTTAAAATGAAATGAAGTAATTAAAGTTAGAGGCAAGGGAAGGAACGCCGTGCCGAGAGATTACCTCTCGCGCGCTCAATGAAGACTCTCGCGACGCGAGACCACCACCCGCCGAAATGCTGCGCGATAGGCCACGGGAAAAAACGTACCGACAAAATCGAGGTTCCGGTGCAAATTTGTTAATGGAACTGTCACTCGCAGGTAAATCCCACGAACTTTCCATCTCGAGACTGAAAGCTGTCCCAAGTAATTTATTGCCAGACGTTGCGCATTCTTACCAATTATGTAAAGTAAAATCTGAGTTCTGTACAAACTTGGATAGTATAATAAAACTACATTGAAAACTATTTAATAACTGCTGTTGGGTTTAATGTAAGTCGACAATTTGTATATTTTTCTAATTAATTAAAATGTCTTTAAAATCGCAAATGTAAATACATAATTGAATAATAATGAAAGCATCAACGATCTAAGCTTAGCTTAAACAATATTTTCGATGTGAATGTATATCCACATTCGAAAATATTGTTTAAACACTAACAGCTGTTCTGTTAGTTGCGCGCTGAAATCATTTTCGGTCTTGAAAAACACAATCAGCTGAAATAAATAACATCGTAGTAATATCATAAACTAATTAACAAATAATTTAATAATATTAATGCTAATAGCATCTTAAAAGCTGTAAATAATTTATTGCAAAAAATATTATCTCAGCCAGAATTCAATTTCTAATTAATATTGTACAATGATTATCGAAATGTGAAAGAATTATATCAATTTAAAAAAGGATGATGAATTGACGACTTACAATATTATACACTTATGTGTAATAATTATTTTTATAAGATTGTAATATAGTAATATATTGTATGTGTACTTCAATGCCACGATGTAACCAAGCCCGCGAAGAGCGTGAGAATCCTACAGTGAATTGTACGTAAGCGCGCGTAAGAGTGCGTGCCCACGCCTTGAATGCCTCAATCACTGCGGGCTGATTGTGCGTATCCAGCCGCGTCACGTCCCCCTTTTGTACGTATAAAAGTGGACGCGTGCTTAGATGTGTTCGGTGAGTGCGTGTCTTGAATGAGAGCGTTTAAAGAGGATCGAAATTGTCTCGAGACACCGACAGAGCATGAAAAAGAATATGAAGAAGAAGAAAGAGGGAACGAATTGAAACGAGAAGGTGAAAAGATCTTAGATGATATTATGAGTCATACAAATAGCAACGCCTTTTCTGCAATGCAATTTGTAACATCGCTTATTGCAATGCTTATAAGTGAAAAAATATGAATAATTTATTTTGAAATATAGGTAGAGAATTGTACGTAATAAAATTAGTGATGTATATTTCTATCTATGGAAAAATATTGGAAAAGATCTGAATAAAAGGATAGTATAAGTCAAGGAATTATTCTTATTGTGCAAAACAATATCCACATTCAGTGAACTACAAGCGACAATTGGTAAACAATTCCGCGCAGCGCCGTTTCATTACTGCATTTTCTCCGGTCGGTCAAGTTTTCATTTTGTACATTGCAATTTTGTTAATCATCCTTCGTTCTGCGGTACAAGACAATTTAGATCGCGTTTCCCTCTCATGAATATCGGTACTCGCACGCAGTTCGGTTGGAAACAAGGACGGAAGTTGGAGTTGCGGGTAATTGAATTGCTCGCTTTAGAAAGGACCTCTCGTCGCCAAGCAGCAACTTTAGAGCAACACGAGAAAACTGTTTGCTCACTCTCTGTTGTATGTATCAACAATATACGTGTACACCACTTCGAAGCTAGAGTATATTCGTGAACAAGCATGTACCTGATACATAGATAAGAGAGCCTGCATGCAGGCGCATTGTAAATGGAAGACTTTTGTTTCGAAAGACATGAGACAATAGGAGCGTACTGAAGCGTACCTATTTGATACACTAATTATCACTTTGCTCAACTGCTTGAGCGCATTTACTTCATAGAATTAAAATGTGGTCATAATTAAGAATCTACGAATTTAAAAATAATGCATATTTTACCAATAAGATTTTCAAGATTTATATTCTATTCCTTTTTCTCTTTCTGTGAGAAAGATTTTCTGTTACAAATAACGTTTGTATATTTTACAAAATGAATTGCTATAAAAAATATATGTCGCAAATAACAGACACTTGTCTCAAATAATAACCTTATTCATTATATCATTCATTATGTTATATTCATTATATTATATTATCAGAAATTACTTGTGTATCTAATCAACGCGCGCGCTATAAACAGCTTCGTAGGATTTATTAGTAAACATTAGCGTCACTCAGTAATATATGAAACATCGCACATTTTAGTTCTAGTAAAAATACTAGCCAGAGATGAGATAACGTCACATGTGATCACGATATAGCCAGCATGGCCACTTGTCTCAATTTCTGAAAATGAATTAAACCATCATTTACGACACCTGCAGCCTTGGAATTATACGACTTCCTTATTTCTCGCGCTGCGTCAACTTTCACGGACGTTTAACACGCATATGCGCGTCACTGTAACCTGCATTGGTGTGCATGCGCGCGAGCAAATGAGTACGTGAAAGATTGTTATTATTCGAGCCAATACAAGTTGGGCGCGCAATACCCGCTCGCGGACGTCTCAATCATTCATGTACACGTCCTGAAGTACGGAGGCGTCGGAATTGCCTCACAGTTAGGAGAAGAAGAGAAAGACGAAAGAGACGAAAGAGACGGAGCAGGGAGAGCGGAGGCATCCACAGCGTCGTTCATTACCAATTTGTTCCATCCTGTTGTCGAAATGGGCCATTGTTCGTTATACGCTACCAAAACGACAAGTATGTCCTTCATGTCGCGCTGTGAAAGAGGAATTCCTCTTTTGAGTGGCCGATGTTTGTACTTCATCTTCGGTTTCCATTCGCGCATGATCATTAACATTTTTAAGTAAGTGTCAAGGACTTTAAGTAGCGACTAAATCATTATGGTACATCAAGAAGGATGTTTGAATCGTCCATTTGACAAGGCTAAAAATATTATATTTTAATTGACTTTAAAGTAGTGTCATTGTATGTGTGTATAATTCTAGTTGTGAATTAGTACATAGAATAAATCAAAATGATCTGCAATATTCCATTTTTATAAAAAAAAAAAATATTGATTATGAAGTCATAAAAATTTTATAACAAGAACGTTCCAATTCTCACATATTGTACATATAATGCCAGAGTAACGATCACGATGAAACATTCATCTAATCATGCAAAACTGGTGGACCCAATGCCCTGGAATCGAGACATCGAATATGCAAGACGGGAGAATCCGAGCATCTAGACTGCGAGAGGAAGAGAAAGGAGAAAGGGAGACGAGGAGGGAGAAGAAGAGCTGCGGTAGAAAGGCTTTTCCCGGAGGTTAGCATCGCAATCTCCATCGCACGATTGGTGTTTCCACTTCAGTGGCGTGCACCATCACCGTGATAAGAAATGCAAGCCGTCTACACCGACGTGCAAGACGCAGTCGTTGGTCGAAAGTGCTTTCCAAGAGATTGGTAGTCGGTGGGTGGCGGAGCCGGATTAAAAATTCGGGGGCGTGGGGTATGGCGGACGGCATCGTCCATGCTTTAGAGGAGAATCCGTGGGTCGATAATAGTTTCGAGTGGTTGCTGACCATTATGGGTCCCCCGTCGCGTACCAAATGAGCATTCCTTCTCGTAATTGGAGCACAGGGGGATACACTGTACCAACGAATAGCTCGGGGGAGGAATCGTGGAGCTTGAGGGATAGACAGGGAGGAAAACGAGGGATCCCAAAGCACTCTTGGTCCGTCTGAGTGCTGAGGGAGGATGAGGATAGCCCGTTGAGGAGACAGGAAACACTAGGTTCTCTCGGACCTCAGCAGAAGCGTCTCCGCGCTTCAGCGAACGGATGACCATTGTCGTCTGGGGGGGTTAACGCGTCTTTCATGAGAGCACTGCGCAATGACGGAGATTCCGCTGTGCATAAGTGCGGTCGGAAGTTACACGTGGATTTCAAAGTAACTGGAGTTTGTGAGATCGAGTTGATGCTAAGCATACTGCCTCTATTGTGTACAGAATAACGTCTGGCTTATCACATCTTATAAA
>Ga0157363_1004721_pt1 | contig 12613 bp, 10 predicted proteins | sample AttsexASBM1_FD_111477 | JGI IMG/M metagenome (GOLD analysis project Ga0157363, IMG submission 111477) | Fungus gardens microbial communities from leaf cutter ant in Ribeirão Preto, State of São Paulo, Brazil - Atta sexdens ASBM1 | ecosystem: Host-associated > Fungi > Mycelium > Unclassified ...
CACACACACACACACACACACACACACACACACACACACACACACACACACACACACACACACACACACAAACACGAGAAAATATTTAAGATGGTTGAAATTGTATATACGACGCTGCGTCTAATGTGGATAATGTATTTTTTTCCATATATTTTTGATTTACCTAACTTTAATCGCGAGCGGAACCGATTATTTCAAAACTTGTATTTTAATATCGGACATATGCTTCCACATTCTATATCTAAGATTTAAGAATTTCCGGGAAGAAGAGATCCGTCGATCCTAGTTTTACTGTAACCTTTTTTTAACTTAATTGACTGTAAATAAGTGTTCCAGATTTGTCTTAATTGTGAAATATAAGAGAAACAGCGGGTTGTTAATGAAAAATCAGCAGGTTAAGGGTTATTATAGTTAGCTCCAATAATATGTCATGCGAAAATAAACCGATCTTAAAATAGCGTGCGTTCGAATCTCTCTTTACATCAGCAAAACGAGAAAGAGAGAGAAGAAAGAGAAGGAAAGCAGACGCAATCCTACAAAGTTACTAGGGGAAGTGCAACGCCTTTTCGACATTTTCTCGAGGCTAACCGGCGAGAGAGTAAAGCTCGAAGAAATCTGAAAAGATGAGAATCAAGAATCAAAGGTGTAAGCGAGTACCTGTGAATAAAGGTACTACTATTTTATACGGGAAACCATTTGCCTATGTTGTAAGATCGGTGGTGCGTGACGAAAGATGCGACCATTGCCTACGAAGGTAAAAAATGTTTTATCAGATATATATACATACACATATATATATATATCTACATAAAAAGATAATCTTGATAGAATCGTCTTGTCCTATCGTTCCTTCAATCCCAGCCTTATTTACGTTTTATTGTTATAATTGATTGTTGAACTTTATTATTTTTATGATGTTGCTAATTTATCGGGATCAATTCGTAACAAAATTATTATATTTGTATAATATTTTATACATATATATATAAAATTTAATAGTTTTTTACTAATAACAATTGGCATATCTCTTGTAATTTATTGAATATTGTTATTGAAATGTTAAAAAAGACGATTGTCCCTTTATTACATATTGTGAACACTTCTGTAATTTTTATACAGAATTATATATAGTGTACATTAAATGGCAAATTATTTCAATCTGAATTTTATACATATATATGCGCACATATTTTATATTAATATATAAAAACTATTTACAAACCTCACTGATGTTGCAAAAGTTCAGCATTAAATATAAGATAAAAGCTCAAAACGGTAAATGCTTTTTATCAGCCCATAATTTCTAATGAATTATATCAATAGTTTATTAAGAATTTAGACTCATTTTTCATTATATACACTTTTTATACTTTTCAATTTTCTATGTTTGCCATGTTCGAAAATATAATTTTATTTCGCAATATTTGAAAATATAATTTTTATTTATGCCAAAACTAATTTATAAAATGTATAGATGGAATTTAAACATTCAAAATTAAAATTTTTTTCCAAAATAAAAATATAAGAGTATATAACTTGCATCAAAATTTTCGGAACGAAGAAGAAAGAAAAAATTATCAAATCTTCATGTTTCATATTTTTGGAATAATTTTAATCTTCATTATTATTTGTAACAACATTTAGATAATGTATGTCTGACTTTTAAGTATTCATTTGAAATATTTGAATTAATTTTTAAAATGATGAATATTTTATTATAAAAGATAAAGTTATTAAATATAAAAGTTTATATACATATATTTTTTTTTATATTTAGATAATGTAAAAATATAAGGTATTTTTTTTAATAATGTAAAAAAAACGCACTTTTAAAAATTTATTTTTACAAATTTTTAATTTAACAGCTATTTCCAGTAATTCATATATACATACACACGTATGTATATATATAAATTGCCTAATTAAAAACAACTGTTACATTACAAATTTGTAGAAATAAATTTCTAGAAGTGTACATTTCTATTTTTATATTATCTAAATATAAAAATATCTTGTTATAATTTAAATTCGTTTGAATTATATAAGATGTCACAAATATACTGAAGGAAAACAAGTTAGAAGTTTGAGGTTATGAACAACACCGGTGTTTATTCGTCGAACAAAAACAAGTAGGCTAGGTTAGATCATATTTTAAAATCTTCACATAATCAGAATAGAAAGACCAAATATTTTATAAATGTAATTTATGTCTTCGTTTTCAAAATGAATCCCAACAGAATAAAAAAGGGAACGACAATCTTTACTGGTAGACCGTTTGTTTTTACTCTTAACTCGAAACATAGGACTACTCGATGTGACAATTGTTTGAAGAGGTATAAATAAACTATATACTAAATATTTAAAACAGCATATAAAATTGCAATATTATATCTGATGGTTTTCTGTTACATTATTTTAATTTAAGTATTTTGGATTGAATTAGTTTTATATATCCCTTAGTGAAAATTTTTTTTTAGAATTCTTCAAATAATTTTTCAGAATTTATTTTTAATAAATTTCAGAATTCTCTCTTTAGAACATCTATATAATTTTACATCATTAAAAAATTTCTTAGATTTTTATATAAATTAGAACACACTTCAGAAGTAATTAGAACTAAGAAAGACTATTTTTTCTTAACTTTTTCATATAAATATGTGAATATTTTGAAATATTTTAAGACTACTAAGGTTTCTCATTTTATTATTTCTAAAGAAAATTTATAAAATTTGAACAAGTTTAAAATATTTTTTATAAGATGCAACATTCTTAAAAATATGAAAATTTGTTTTCATATTTTTAAGAATGTTGCATCAGAGATAAAGCAAATTATTGTACATGTAAATCCATTTGATATACATTATATATTGCTTTAAGTACTTTGCTATCATGATTTATTATTGCAGTGGGAAATTGTTAAAGTGCTCGAGTTGTCAGTACGTGTATTATTGTGATCGCAATTGTCAGAAAGAATCGTGGCCGATTCATAAGACAGAATGTACACGTTTGAAAAAGGTGTCGCCGAAAGTATTGCCAGATGCGGCTCGACTTATGGCACGTATCATTCTCAAACTCAATCAAGGTGGAGCTGAGGAAGTGGGCTATTACACTGAGAAAAACTTTAGAAGGTTCAAGGACCTAATGTCTCGTAAATATTTTTCTCTCTTTTTAAAAAGAAGATATTTTAAGAAAAAAATCTATAAATATATATAATCAATTTGTATCTCTGAATTGTAGATTATTCAGACATAAAAGTGGATGTTAAGCGAATGGAACATTTCACCATGTTATATGGAGTTTTATCTCAGTTTCTCGATGAGACATTTATGCCTAATATCGCAGAGCTGATGGGTATTTATGGCAGGATATGTACTAACTCTTTCAACATACTGGATATCAATATGAATACCATCGGAGTTGGCATTTATCTGGGAGCATCTGTGATAGATCATAGTTGTAAACCTAATGCGGTTGTTGTTTTTGAAGGAACTACCATTATTGTTAGAACATTAACAGACCTTCCTTCTTTGGATTGGTCGCAGGCAAGTATTGATAAAGTTAATTCCAATAGTTGAAAAACATTTCATTTTCTTATTCTATAGCTGTCAAAAGTTTGATTCTACTGATAATTCTCAATCATTAAAAACAATATTTAGATATATTTTACATTTCGGTATTTGTGTAATTTTATTTTGCACAGATAAGAATATCCTACGTGGATTTACTCAATTCTAATAAGGATAGGCGCGAAGAATTGCACAGTTCGTATTACTTTTGGTGTGATTGCGAAAGATGTAAGAAAGAGGAACCAATGGCCGAAGTGGCTGCGTGTCCAAACTTATCATGCGACTCACCGTGTTCGATTGAAGCTGACGAATGCGAGAAGTGTAACACGGAAATATCTGTAGAATTTAAAGAGACATTTCGGGAAGTCGTCGATTTTACTACTCATCACTTGGAAAAAATGAAAACTATGGCTTGTATCCTTTTGATATTTACATGAAAAAACTTATTTTTTTTTTATTTAATAGATATATGGAATTTTTGAACAATGCATTTATTCTGTACGATACAATTTTTCCTTAATATTTTTTCTTATTAATGACAATAGATCTTGATGTTAGTAAGATATGTTTGAAGAAGCAAAAGGGTATAATGCATAAATTTAATATACAACATGTTCGTACTCTAGAAATGGCTCATATCGCGGCTATGAATCTGAAGTGTTGGGAAGATGCGGAATTTTATGGCAAGGAACTTGTGCCAGGGTACTTGTGAGTGATTATTCATTTAATCTATAGATATTATTATAAAATACAGATAATATTATAAAATAATTCATAATACACTTTTTTATTATTTTTTTATTTTAAATGAATAATTCTAGTTGAGGACGTCATTGCTCGCTTTTCAGATTGTATTACGGGGAAATACATCCTTTGACAGGACTGCTGTATCTCACGATAGGAAAGATACAGTTGCACTTGGAAAAACCGAAAGAAGCATTCCAAGCACTAACTAAAGCAAACACGGTGCTAACGATAACGCATGGTGATAAACACTCTATAATGGAAGAAGAATTGAGACCTTTGCTCTATCAAGCTGATATGGAGTCGAATAGCGCGTAACGATCTTAAATTTTTGTAATTTTTATAGTAATAAATTATTGTTTAAACACAGCGTTTTTTAATTTTTAATATATCCTAATTATAATTTTTTTTCGAACATAAGAATTTTAGCATATTAATAGTATTATAGTATATATTTATTAATAGTAATATAATAATAATAGTAATATATTTATTAAGATAACAATTATTTTGTATTTCTTTGTATCATTCTATCGTTCATAATATCGCATCCATGATTTGATTAGAAAATTAGAACAATTTAGAAAATAAAAATACGAAAAAACTTTTTGAAGATGGAACAATTGATACATAAATCAAACTCGTCAAGATAATGAAATGAAATCTTTACGTTTTGGGAGACAAGGGGGAAAGTTGAAATAAAATAAATGTAAGATCCAGTTTTTAGCAATCTAAAGAGAAAAATTATTCAAAAAAAGGATACAGCTTGGAGATAAAATTTGTTTCATTATCACGTAAGGAATCTATTGGCGATCGATATTTTTTATGAATGGCACGTCGAGAGTGTGGAACAGTCGGCGCTGCCAACTTTGGGACATCGAGAGAGAAAGAAACAGCTGCTTCTGCTGCTACTGGCTGTTACATATGACAGCTGTCTTACAGTGCGTTCAACGACGAGAGATCCGGCTTCGTTTCATGAGACTTGGATCGTGTTAAAAATCGGGTGGTAAGTGCAATTTCACGCGAATGTTTTACGAATCCTCAGGATGATACTGATCGTTCGTACACCGCGCGAATTATCGAACTTTCCTGATGACCGGATCGTGAAAAAAATTCAATTTGGGTTAGAGATTTGGATTTCATTCAATCTTGTTTGCAAGGATGCGTGAGCTTTAAGTACTTCGATACTTGTATTCCATCTGTTCCATTAGAATATGGTACATCTCCCAGTAACGGACGTGGATAGTACTTGTCATTGCTACATAATAATCATCACATAGAGCAATTAAGTTATTTACCACCGTTATCACTAGCAATATGTTTTTAGCTCGTAAACTACAAAGTGTCCTCCAATAATCGCGTCGATGATGAGAATTATACAGCCTTTGTGTTTTTTTCAAGAAACGATATATTTATTATTTTATAAATATTTTGTAAGTATTTTTATGTTATTTTTGCTTACGTACAGTTTTTGCTTTATTTTAATATATTTTCTACAGGTATTTGCAGTTAACTTTCCTTTTTAAACATCAAAGTTATTTCTTGAACTGATGCTTTTTTGAGGAATCGCATGATGTTTTCTGCCATTAAAAGATTAGCCGGTAAATCCGATGGAATCGGCAATGCATCTCCCAGACCAGCCCATCAATCCATGCCAACGAATCTTCAGAGGAAGTTTGCTAAAGGCGTGCAATATAACAGTAAGTGCATGTATATGCTTTATGTATAGATAACGAAGTAGAACACCAGTTGTAATGCAATCTTTACACATTATTTTTAGTGAAAATAATAATAAAAGGAGACAGGAATGTAGGAAAGACATGTTTATTCCATAGACTGCAGGGGCAAAAGTTTATCGAAGAGTATATACCCACGGAAGAAATACAGGTGGCTAGTATACAGTGGAATTACAAAGCCACCGACGACGTGGTCAAAGTGGAGGTATGGGATGTCGTAGATCGTGGTAGACGCCGGCGGAAATTAGAGGGTCTAAAAATGGACAATACTCCGGCTAATGCAGAAAACATTATTGAGGAACCTGCTTTAGATGCCGAGTTTCTCGACGTTTACAAGGGTACCAATGGTGTTATCATTGTGATGGACATTACGAAAAACTGGACATTTGATTATGTCCAACGTGAGCTACCGAAGATACCTAGCCACATACCTGTCATTGTCCTCGGTAACCACTGCGATATGTCGCATCACAGAACCGTCACTGCGGATCACATGACATACTTCATAGATTCACTACACGAGAGAATAGCACAAGTAATTGAAATGATTGTTAATATTATAATCATTGTGTGTCTCATTATTAATGAATATTTCTCCAGTAGTAAATTAAAAAAAAAGTTCAGTTATCATGTCCAGTTGAAGAATTGAAGTTATCATTTTTTAATTTCTAAAATTAAGAAATTCTATATCTTGTTTTTCTTAATATTAACAAAATTATTAAAACATGAAATCATTATACTTTAATAAAAGTTTTGCTTGAAAGAATATTGAGTTTTTCTGTAGATATAAAGAATTAAAGATGTAAAGAATTAAAGTTTTAGAAAGAAAATTCACATTTTATTTATTTTATTACTTTATTAATAAATTTTACTAACCATTTTGAAAAAAATTCATTCACTTGTGTGTTTATATCGAACAATGTATATTCATAACTCAATACCAACTAAAAGACTTCACTTAATTTTAAAGTTAAATGAATTGTTGCAGGTGAGATACGCAGAGTCATCGATGCGAAATGGTTTCGGCCTAAAATTATTACACAAATTTTTTAATTTACCATTTCTGCAACTGCAACGCGAGACACTGTTAAAGCAACTCGAGACCAATGAAGAAGAGACGCGTTTGACCATCCAGGAATTGGATCTCTTCCAAGACAGCGACGACGCTGATTACAACAAATTCTTAGACAATCTCGTGAATCGTAGAAGAGCACTTGCCGACTCAGTGTCCGCTAGCAATCTAGTCGCAAACATTGTTCCGTCGTCTATGAGTAATTATCACCTTACATCCAATACAAATTCCATCGGAGAAGTTAAAAGATCGGCCTCGATGCCTGGTCCTATCGGAGGTGGAACTCCAATACCAGTGAAAAATTTAGACATAAAACCGAGGAAAGAAAGCTTTACGGCGAGCACATTGGATAATATAGTTAATTCCACAAAAACATCACAAATTACATCATCTATTTCACAAAATTCCACTGTTAAAATAGAAACGGTTAAACCGGCTGAATCTGCCAACAACAATGGCGAGAGAAGAGATTCACTCAATCGATCATCATCACTCATGTCCAAGATCTTTGGTCATAAGAAGGAAGATGAGACAGATGGGAAACTGCCAAATATTAAAAATGTTAATTTGAACGCACCGTTGACTAGTGTTGAAGACTTTGTGCCGGATGGAATGCTGGACAAATCGTTTTTGGAAGGCTGCAGTTTGAGCCCTAATTCCCTTACCCCGGAGCCGGATCCTGCACCAGCTCAGGAAGAGGCAGAATCGGAGAGGTAAGCAAAAAGTTTTTTAAAAAGCTCTACTATTTCTAGAAAATATAAATTAGAGTTAGTAGAACACATAAATTAGAAAATAATGTATATAATTTAATTTTAGTTTACAAAATTACTTTTTGTTTAATTTTATTTTAATTGGAGATGTTAAATTATTATCAAGCATTTCTATCAATATTAAAAGAAACCTGCATAAATTACCATTGCTTTCTTAAAATAAAATCTTTAGTTCTATTGTATTTATCTTTTTTATCTTTGTGCATATTAATAGTTATTTTTATCCTAGTTTTAATAATGTAATTCTCTATATTTTTTCAATATATTATAAATATAATCAATACTGTTACTAAGAATTGTATTTTTTCCATTTTACAATTGCAATTACAATCAGTATTAATATATTTAATTAAAAATTATATTATCACAATATAATTTTTTACAGTGACATGGAGACTGGTAATCCTTTGGTAGCTGGTTATGAGGATGACTTGTCATCCATCGAAGAAGTAACTTCTCCTATACAGCTAAAATTAGCAGAGAATCCGCTATCCAAACAAAAACACAAATTAGAAACGTTATCAGGTCCAGAAATAAATATCGAGCAGCCAAAACAAGTCACAAAAAGCAACTCCGTTTCTTCAATAGAACAAGAGCTGCAGATCTCCAATGAATATGAGTCAAACGAGCAATCAGACATAAACTCGGATGCTTTTGATAGCTGGTTGCGACGGGATTCCAAATGGCGACAAAGTCCTGAAGGAGGTGAAGACGTGAGTAGTACTAGTACAAGAAAGGATAGATTGGAATTGAGCGATAAAAGTCTGGATGTTAGTATGACAAGTTCTAATGTTCATCTGGAGTTGCTCGATGATACTAGTGTGCGCCACGTAAGCTCCAATGCTAGTAGTCCAGTAATGAAAGAAAAAAAGAAACATAAAGAGAAGGTAATTATTTTCAACAATGATTTATGAAAGAAGATTTTTGGTTAGTCTACAGAGGGTTTTTTCAATTCTTCAATTTTGAGTTATGGATTTATTATTTATTTTTTAAATCGATTTTAGGGGGATGAAAAGGAGAAAAGGAAAAAGAAGAAGTCAAAAGACAAAGATAAGGATAGGGAGAAAACTGAGAAGACCGAAAAAAAGAAAAAACGTTCATCGCATCGATCCAAGGACGAGAATCGAGAGCGAGACGAGCTTGAAGAATTTTTGAACGGCTCAGTCACGAGAATTGGCGTTGATGTGGCCTACGAGGCAATTTAGCATTCATTATTTAGCATAATGTTAGGAAATATTCTCGGTAACATTTATTAAAAACGCCACGCATCTTCCAGAAAGACTTCGCTCTCTTCTATGTAATGTATGTTACGTTTTCCCGAAAGCGGAAGAATAAGATTATTTTTTGCGAAAAAGAAATAATATGTTTCGAATCGCAGTATTAACCTGCGAACTCGTTATATACTCCTTTTTTCTCAAACAGTGAGACGTCCGTTTTGGGACCGCTTTGACCCGTATTTCAGCCGGGCTTGGCATCTCAGTCTGCCACGATAAAAATTGTGATTTTACGAGGGATACGTTTCATCGATCAACTATGCACTTATTTATATTGCATTTCTCATGTTGGATGTTTGACGATTTTTCACGTACATTTGGAAAACCGTACGTGATAAGTTTGTTGCGTGAATGGAATATTCTTTTACGTTGTACGTAATATGACGACTATGTGACATTATAACGGCATACTTACGGCATTATTTATTATACTTTCCATTTTTAATATTTGTGTTCACTTATAGTAAGATTTATATATATATTTATCGTTGATATCATTTATAAATTTTCTCTTTAGCTTAAAATATATGCGCTCTGTCCTTGTTGAATATAATTCTTTTAAAGAAGTTATATATATGTTACGTTATTGTTGTATTTTTCATAACGGTGTATAGCATTGTATGACCATGCAGCTTCATGTTAATAAATGTATATAAAACAAAATGTCTTATTTCTATAATGGAGTTAAGTAATCTGCAGTTTTGAAAAATACTTTGTGTTTTAAAAAAATGTTGCTAATTTAATTTCAACCAGTTTTTCTCGAAAAACATCGGAACTGCCTTTTTCAGATAATAGTCCAGAGAGAAATCTCTAAATGGCTGAGAGTAGATGCTTGTGTTTTTAAATGAAATCTGTATTAACGCTTCTGTGTGCAAAGAATTATTGGGTTGTCCGGAAAGTTCGTGCCGATTAACCTATATAATTTAATAAATGTATATACTAAATGTATATACTAAAATTTAAATTTTCTGCGTTTAAATTTTCCTTCAACATCGGCACGAACTTTCCGGACAACCCAATACATAGCCATAAATATTTTCGACGAATGACATTCACGTTCTTTTTTATGAATTTCTAAGAGGCCTTCTATCATCCTCATTGATTACAATCGATAGTCTTCTTTCTTTTTTATCTTTCAGCAAGTTGAGTTTTTATCATCAAAATAGCATTAAAGACATCATTTTGATAACAAATAATTATGTCAAACTGTTAGATTTTTCTTTTTTTTTTTAAATATAATATATAAAATGTACATTACAATAAAATCACATACTTCCTGACAATTATAACATGACAAAAACAAATTAGCTTGGAAAAGCTTTTCATCACCAGTGGAAGGCCTCTGTCGATTATAATCAGCGAACCTTTTTTCTTATCATATTATATTTGTTGAAAAATCAGAAAAATATAACTCGTTAATTACAGATATTAATATATATTTTTATAACATATATAAGATATTTCAAAATTATTGGCGAGTTTTTTTTTAAAGCAATCAGTTCTTGAAATATATTTCTCACGTATTTAATATCGCGTACAAATATTAATATAGTTTAGTAATATATAAGAATTATTGAATACCTTGTTGACAAATTCCAATGATACTTCCGAGTCGTTTTTCTTGAATTAAATTAATGAGTTCTAATCGAATTTTGCTCTACCTTCCGAAAAAATTATTCGGTTTTGAAAAAAAAATCATGCGACTCTCGAAGTCGGGATAACAATTGTAGCCCTCCTCCGTGCAATGCAACACGACGTACAGCAGACTGTAGCTCCAAGCTGGAGATATCGCAAATCGCAAGTTTGCAATAATTAGCAAAACGCGGGTGCGTGATTTATATAGGGCGCATTCAAGCCGGACAAAGCTGCTAATTAGCTCGCCGAGCGATTGAATGCGATTAGTTGGATCTATAAGTAACAACCAATCATATTCATTTGCAAGCAGACTGGCCTTCTTTATCGAACGCGCCCGAAACTTGGCGATGCTTCGCTGCGATTGTTGCATTGAATTCGAACGCTCATTGGAGAATAGATTAGTTTTCGGATAGAGTATATAAATAAATCCTGAAAATTTTTTTTTCGGAAGTTAAGTGTTGTTTCTGGAAAAAGGCTTATATTCAGAACGCGCTTTATGATATTATTGCATATTTAGCGTTAATGCCGTTAACGCTATGGTTTACATTACTCCAATGATATGGGTGCAGTCACAATAGAAGAAATTAGCTAGAAATAAAGATTTCAACCTATCAGAAATCGGATACACCGGAATACACGGTTTCTGATAGATTGGAATCATTATTCTTTATTCTTAATTCCTTATTCTTTCTATTGTGATCACTCTAACCTCTAATGTACTTTGTAGGTTGTGAATTCGTATATAATAAGATAAATTAAAGAATGTAAACAAAAATACATATTATAAAAACAATATTAAATTGTGAAATTATATAAACTAATCTTAGTTACAGTTATAAAAATTTAAAAATTATGTAAGTGTAATTTGTAATATAATAATAAATTTTGCAATAGAGCTGCAAATTTCAATATGGAAAAATAAGTAATTATTTATAAAAATAAATGTCATAATTTTAAGATGCACCTTAATTAATTTTTATTCCTTAATTATCCTTAATTAATTATTTTTTATTCTTTACAGATATACATTTAACGATTCTTGTTACATCAATAATAGAACATATATTTATTCCATGAACAGAAATTACCAGTAAAAAGCTTAATTTTTTTATCAGGAAATCCTGCAAGTGATGTATTAATAACATTGGTAGTAAAAGTGCAAACATTAAATAAAAATATGATTATCCAGGAAGAAGATCATATGTATTGAGCAAATTGATGAAATTAAATTTTGTATTTATAACAAGGCATTATTTCCTAAACAAAATGCCTTACTATGCAGTAGCCAGGGGTCGAAAACCTGGAATTTATGCTACATGGTAAGGAAATCAATTTAACTAATAAATTATCAGCAAAAAGAAATTAGAGTAAAAATGTTTGTATATTTGCTAAACAAATTAAATAGATTTGTGGTTTATTTTGAGCTTATATAAGAATCTGTTTAAAAAAAAATTAAATAAAAGTTTTTCTATTTTTAACAGGGATGAATGCAGTGCTCAGGTTCTTAAATTTCCTGGATCAATATACAAGAAATTTGCAACAGAAAGCGAGGCTCAAAACTTCATAAAGGAGCGTTCTTCAACTGAGGGAACAAATTCTAAGAGCCTTGCTTCATCGAAAATTGTAAAATCTGCAAGGTAAATATTAACTCTTCTGGTAGTATGAAAGAAATTTTTTATTATGATTTACATCCTGAGTTGTTGAGGTCCATAACAGATTTTTTTATTGATTTAAATTTGAAAAAATTTTTATATATTTTTTAAATCTTTAACACCGTTTTTACCGTAATAAAAATAAAATTATAAAAAACATAATA
>Ga0157363_1004722_pt1 | contig 12611 bp, 6 predicted proteins | sample AttsexASBM1_FD_111477 | JGI IMG/M metagenome (GOLD analysis project Ga0157363, IMG submission 111477) | Fungus gardens microbial communities from leaf cutter ant in Ribeirão Preto, State of São Paulo, Brazil - Atta sexdens ASBM1 | ecosystem: Host-associated > Fungi > Mycelium > Unclassified ...
GGACTTAAGGGCCAGATAGATATTGTTGTAGCATGGACCAGAAGCCATGTATATATATAGTGGATAATATAGTGAGGGCTCCTTGTCGAGTTCTCTTGTAATTCCCACTACTAGATAGCCTATTGAGAGCTTTGCTGAAGTAAGCAAACTACGAGTGCTGTTCCAGTGAGTGGTTGCTACAACACCATATCTCTCATTCTCATCCTAATATAAAGTTTATATGCTATTAAGAAATCTGAGATTTTTCCTGCCTTTCTATTGAACATTTGTGGCTTAGTCACTTTTATGTTTGATCTAGTATTGGATCAGAGAACTTCTACCACTACTACTACTTCTGCTTTTTCTATTGCTAACAGTGCTTGGATCTGTACTCACATTGCCACAAGCTATTCTTATTGTTATTAAATTATTTGTTGTAAGTTGTGCTGACTCATATTATAATAGATTGGTGGTAAATTAATTGGGATTAGTGATAATGAAAAGGATAAAGATGTAGATGATGATGATATATAAAGAGATAAAGTGAAGTTGGTGTTGGTCTCTCTCTCAGAATCATATTTTGAACTTGAATCAATCTCTATAAGTGTTAGTGGGCTTGTTTTTTGTCTCATCTCACACTATTTACTGACTATTTATTCTACTAACTACTGCTCTAATTAAATTGTATATGATTTTGACCTAAGAAGATCATTCTATTCTAGATAGTACTTGAAGGGTCACTGTTGTTTTCCTGTGTGAATATGTCCAAAAAGCATCAGTGGGCTTTAATGCAATCTGAATGGCTAGACTTCTTCTGCCTAATTAGTATACCCTTTTAGTCTAAGGTTCAACTATTCTTCTTGATCAGAAAACAGTATTTCTCTCATTTGAGAATAATAAGAGAGTAAGTAAAAAAAAGAGAAGGCTCTGAGTTGGATAGCCTCAAAGATAAGTATCAAGTTCTAATGTTATAACTTAAGTCTTAAAGTGTTAAAACTAAAGAAGAATCTTGTATTGGGTTAACATAAGAGAACTCAATGGAGTTGGAGTTCCAGTTATAGAGTGTCTACACTATACTAAATCTAGCCTATTCTAAAGAATATATATAGTATAATATTATTGTTCTAGAACCTTCTATGTTCCTTTGTGACATGTGACAGTCACATGTAACATTATGCTAAATCCCAACCCTAAATCCAAAAATAAGAAAATAATAAGAAATAAAAATAGATTAAGTCTACTGTCTTTAATTTTGATATTTCAGTAAACTTATCTGCCAATTTTTTTCTAAATTTCTCATCAAAAATATGTAACCAATATGACTCATAGAGATACAGCACACAAGCTGAAACCAAAAGTCATTCTGACTTCTACTTTTTATGTTCTTGAATAATGCTCACTAATTTATTTTAGACTTCTAAAAGATTCTTATTAAATCTCAGATAATGAGGTATCTAACACTTACTAGAATTATGTCTTAGCACTTTGTATTTGCTTGTAGTAGTATATGAAATTGAGAATAAAAAATAACAACTATCACTTTATATAACCTATATCTTAAGTTTCTCCTATTTAGATTGTAAGATAAATTATGACTTTACTACAAAGTTTTCTAGAAATTTGAATCATAGAGATCTTGGATATATCAGAATGGCTGTTATAAAAGTCTCAACATAGTTGTAGTGCTCTTTTGATAATTTTGCTTTGATTTTTCTATATACAAGTCTTTGAATGACTATTATTACTACTTGACAAGATATTATAGGCTGTCTTCTTATCTTTTGGAGTTCAGAATTCTTTCAACTTCTTGTGTGGTACTCCTCTGATTTGATATAATTACTATTAGAAAGGTCTCTTGTTGTCAGATAAAAGCTAGTCTATAATAGGGGTTCAATTTAGACTTGCTGACTGTTAAATATTGGAATTAAGAATAATAGACTTGATCTTTATTTTAGACCTAGGCAACAGAGTATGGTGGAGGCATGACATAGGTTACAGTCATAGGTCACATGATCATATAACACAGAGAAGGTTGTAGAAGATTCTGAAGTAGATAATGTTATATAGTATAGCAATAGCATATTGATCTTATGAAAAACACAGACTTTAGGATAGATTAGTTGTAGTGTGTATATAGACCATGGTTTAAAGTATATAACTTGAAACTTAAGTTATAATATCAGAGATAGTTTACACTTGAAGGTAAAAATATATAGGATTAGTCAGAGTTTGTATGAAAATCTATCAAAATCTACAGAGTTGTAGTCTTTCCAAAACAACCTTGGTTTTAGCTTAAATGTTATACTATCTATATACTGCTGGGTTGCAATTTCAGAAGTTGGAATAGAGTTTATAGAGAGAATACTGATAAAGATAAGTATGTCAACTTAATACTGAAGTTTAGTGTTAATAGTACAGAGATTATAGTTGATTATTAGACTAAAGAAGTATAAAGTATCTACTACTTTTTAAATATAGGATTAGATGTCTAAAATATTTGGAAACTTGAATATAAGATATTAATTCACTAAGGAACAAGCTCAGATAACCTGCTTAGAAGAGATGGTAAAGATTCAGCATGAAGTGAGAATAGCAAAACTAGCAAAACTAATAGTGAACTAACTGGAGGCCAAAGCAAAAAAGGAAGCTGAACAGAAACAACATAAAAAGGAGAGAAAGTAGGTAGCAGAGGAGCAATGTTAGTAATAGAATAAAAAGTTAGAGAGGTTTTAGTAGATAGTATTGGAGAAGAGATTTTGTAAATGAATCTGACTTTTTAGACTTTATATTTATTTAAGCAGAGCTCCTCATCACTGAATCCCACAAGCCTTTCTATAGATCTCTTTATCTCATAATATTGCTAAATACCACTGCAGAACCTATAAACTTTCTTGCTATTAGCTGTTAAACCCCACACTTATATAATGGTTTTTTAGAAGATCTCCAAGATTATTACTAGTTGCTTTTCTATTATCATCAAGTATACTTTGCTTTTTTAGATAATGTTATAGATATTTTTACTTAGATTTCTAACTATTTGTATGCTATTATTCTTGTTACAACCTTAGCTTGGCTTAGGTTGTAACTTAAACAAAGACTTAAGTAAGAATGACGGATTAAGTCAATTAGTAAAGTATAAGGATATAGGATAGTATCTACAGCTATATATATCTAAAAACCCTATGTAATATATATATAAGCAATGAGGAAATAGTGAGGAAAATATGATGAAGCCTCAACTACTATATGAGGCACTGACTGATCATATATGTTACTAATCTATAGTATAGCCAATTATTAAGTCATATAAAAAAAACTCTAACATCTGTTGTTTATAAGTGAACTATTTGTTAAATATAAGACATCAATTGTAACAATACTTCTTTTTTGTTGGTTTTATTATGATTTCCCCTTATAATGTTAAAGTAATAAAATATGGTTTATATGGTAGACTTTTTATATACATTTTGATAGGAAATCCTTATCTTGTTGTATTTACATTATGCTTTTGTTTTAAGAATTTGATGGCTACTTCTATCTAGTAATGTTCATCTTGTTCTCCATTAAGTTGAAGGGATTTATAGTGTGGTGGTGGGTAAAATGGTATCATTTTTACTAAAGCTTGTAAAAACTTCATATATTTCTCCAGATTATTCACTTTATCTTGAACAAATGTAGATTCTGGTGTTTTTGAATGACTTAACTTTGATGATATATTATAGGGTTTATATAGGAAAACTTCTTTATTTTAAACTTGATTTTCTCTTTATTTTTCTTTATCAATTGTCATTATTTGTAGTGTGTTTTGATATGTCTTTTGTATTACCTGTATGTGTTTGTCTGCTTGAGTATTTTGTTTTCCTTTATATTTATCTAGTTCATCAGCTAATAGTGCTTGAATGTGATGAGCTTGATTTTCTATGTCTCCTTGAATAATATTCTGTAGGTTTTCTGATATACTAAATATGTCTTTTGTTGTCTGTGCCTTGTATTTACCACTTACTTGTAAAATGGTGGTTTTAATCTCTGCTAATTGTGTGTTTGCAACCTCTGCTAATTTAACTATATTTTGGAGTTGTATTTAGATGTCAGCCATTGTCTCAATTCCTTATATGATTTTATGATATTTCTTTGTCCAATCCTTTCTTTTGTTATTCAAAATGGCAATTAAATTAAGATTGTTGATAGTTCAGACAATGTATAGGTTATGGGAAGTGAGAGCAGTTGTGAATTGTTAGGCCATCTAAATCTGAGTTCTTATTGTTGGTATAAGATGTTAATTTGGAGTTTTATCTCTCTCTTTTATAGGTTTCAACTCGAAATCCTTGACCAATAGTCTTTAATTACCTCCTTGGTATATGGTAATCCTGTTTTAGATATTCACTGATTATGTTTATTGTTATATCCCTTCCAGTGTACCAATAATTGTGTACTATATCCTCATTTCCTATAATTCTTGATTTCTTTCACTTTGTGTTCTTCTTCTTTATTAATAATATCTAGTAGTAGTGCTAGTTTCATGTGTTGTTCTTTGAATTGAGGTTCTCTGCATTGTGTTAGCAGGTTCTCATTAAATACATTGTAAATTATTTATCTTTCTAGTAGTTCCAGTTAAAATGCTTCTTGGCCAATTTTCTTTGAGATTCTAAAAGGTCCATATCTCTTTTGGTCTAGCTTCTTTGAGGGTCAATTCAATTGGATATTTTGGCTTCCAGCCACATATTGTTCCTAACCTTCAGTTTTTGTGGATTCTTCCTTTTCTTGTTGAACTGTTTCTTTATAGCTATTTTTTGCCATTTTTATTAACTTCATTACTGCTTCCCAACTTCCTTGTAGTTCTTGAAGGAAATTCTTCAGTTTTGGTAATTATATCTTCACAGTAAGATTTTCTTTCCATGAATGTTATCCAAAGTTAAGTTTAAATGGAGTATAACCTATTACTGTATGTTTCTTGTTATTGTATTAGAATTCTGCTGCTGATAACCATTTGGTCCAATTGTCTTGTTGATAGTTAATATAATATTATAAAAATCCTTCAACCTCCTGGTTAATTCATTCCATTTGACTATCTATTTGAGGGTGATAAGCTGTTGATAGTATTCTTTTCATATCCAATGCCTTTGTTAAGTCTTCTATGAATTTTAAAGTGAATTGTAGTCTTCTATTACTAAGAATTATTTTTGGTATTTCATATAATTTCCAAATTTTGTTCCAGTAGATTTTAGCAATTTTCTTTAATGATAGTTGTCACTTTCAGTCTAATCATCTTTGTAAATTGATCTACTATAACCATTATAACATCTTTGTTTTTTGATTTTGGAAGTAATCCCATGATATTAATACTGATTGTTATGAACTTAAACCTTTAGAGTTAGGTAAAAGAACAACTCTTGTATTAGAGAAACACAAGAAAACTCAATAAAAAGCTCTTTACAAAATAGTTTACCTTATATACTCCTACAGATGGTCTGTGCTAACTACTGTGCACCTTACCCTAAATGACCATATGTAAAGCATGAGGCCAACATGTGGTGTCCATGTTGTATGACATCATTTTGTTCCAGAACCTTCTACTTTCTTGTCTCAAGTCCTGTGATCAATGTTGTGATCACATCATCAGATGTGACTGATGTGACCAATCACTTCTAATCCTAAACCCAGAGTTCTAAAAATAGAAAAGGTGAAAAATAAATCAAAAAGAAAATAAAAATGAGAAAGAAAATAAAAAGAAACAAAGTCCACTTTCTATGATCTTGACACTGATTTTCTACTATAGTTCTTCTGGTACTTTCAATAGATGGAATTCTCCTGCTTTCTTCATATACTGCACTTTGTTCTGTTGATACTTGGTACATCCTTGAATGCATTTCTTGACATCACTTTTTATTTCTGGCCATCAGTAATTTCTCTTAATTAATTTGAGCATTCACTGTTGTTCTAGGTGTCCTATATCTGCTAGATCATGGTTTTTCCGTAAAATTTGCTCTTGTATTCTCTAGTTGTTTGAAATGTAAATTCTTTCTTTTATATAGACTATTTCATACTTGTTATTTCTCTTTTTCTAGTTCTTTTAAAACTTCTTACTTCCTGGTACTATTTCTTTATATTTCCTATAGTAATGTAGTTTCTTCTACTACTTGGTTTTTTTGAATGATTGTTACTTCTGCTGTTGTAATCTCCCTTGTCTATATTTCTTTCTTAAATAATTGAACATTCTTGTTGTCTTCTGTAGTATCTACTTGATTCTTTCTTGATAACACATCAGCTTTAGTGTTTATTTTTCCTGGTATATGATGTAATATAAAATCATAATCTTACAACTTTAAATACCATCTTGCTTGTCATTCATTGAGTTTGTGTAGCTCCCTGAAGTTTTTATGGTCTGTCCAAACTTCAAATTTCTCTGTGGCATCTAATAAATATTGTTTCTATTTTGTTAGAGCTTCCACTATTACAAGTAGTTCTTTATCATAGATTTTATAATTTCTTTCTACTGGTTGTATTATCCTTGATAAAAATGCAATAAGTTTTTATTTGCCTTCTTGTTCTTGAGATAGAACTTCTTCTATTACATGTTCTGAAGTATCTGTTTCAACTTAGAATTTTCCATCTCTCTTTGGAAGTATGAGTATAGGTTGGCTTGTAATTTTCTTCTTGAGCTTGTCAAATGCCTCTTGATATTCATCATTCCATTTTCACTCTTTCTTTTCCTTGAGTTTATTAAGAGATCTTGTCATATAACTAAAATTCTTGATAAATTATCAATAGAAATTTACAAACCCTAAGAAGCTTTTTACTTCTTTTATCTTAGTAGAAATCTTCCATTTTATAACTGCTTTGATTTTATCATTTTCCATTCATACTTCTCCTGATCCAACTACTATTCCTAGGATAGGAATTTCTTCAGTATCAAAATTGCACTTTGATTGTTTAAAGTAAAGATTGTACTTCTTTACTACCTTCAAAAATTGAATTGTTTGTTTCTCTAGTTTTTTTTTGTTTTGGCAGATATTACAAAGTTGTTCATGTAGTTTGCCAATACTCCTTCATATATCAATTCTCAAAAGATGCTATCTATTATTCTTTGAAATATTCTTGGTGAGTTACATAGTCCAAAGTACATTACTTTTGGTTTAAATAGACCTTTATTTGTTAAGAAGGCCACTTTCCATTCATCTCCTTCTTTGATTCATATATTGTTATAACCTTATATAAAATCCAACTTATTGAAGTATTTTGTCTCTTTTAACTTGTCAATTACTTTTCTAATTAAGAATAGTGGTGTTTTGTGCTTTATCATATATTGGTTCAATTTCCTATAGTTCTACACCAATTATAGTGATTTATATTTCTTTGAGATGTAAAAACATAGTGCTATATATTATGAACTTGATTCCACAATTAATCCTACTTTGAGTTGTTCATCTAGCCATTTATATAAAGCCTCATCTTCTTTTATTGTCATCACATAAGCCTTGGCATTTAATTCCTTAAGTATATCCTCTTTCATGGTTCCATTCTCATCTTTCTGGTAGTTTCTTGAATTTACTTTTGTTAAACAGATGAGTGAATGATCAAATGTATTCTGGAAGATCTTCTAGATTCATTGAGTTTAGTTCCTTTTCTATTTTTTGTTGTTCTTTGTTTTAGTTGTCTGTTAGTTGTATTCTCCTATTTCTGAACAATATATCTTGGTATTGTATTCTACAGTTTCTTGGGCATCTTATAAACCATATAGTTTCTGTGTTCCAATTTACTTCTTGGTTATGTTTAATCAACCAATCATATTCTAGGAACATATCTATACATACCATTTAAATCTGTAACTACTGCATTGATTTGTTCTTTGTGTCTGTTGATCTTGACTTCCAGTAATGTATATGTAACTTTTCCATTCTTGGTTCCATCTACATTGAAAACCTCAAATGATCTGTTCATAGGTTCTATTTTTATTTTTTCTTCTTTTACTAGTTGTTTGTTAATTACAATGTGTGTGTATCCTGAATTTACTAGTGCCTGTAGCCATAATTTCTTTTTATTTGCTGTCTTGATGTTTATCTGTATGTTGAGCTCTCTCTCTTTGTCATTTCTTCAATTTGGAATAATATATCAATTCTGAGTATTAGATACAAAGGTTCTTTGTACTGTGCTTACTTGAGACCTTCTCCAAAACCCTTCTGTTTGTTATCTTTCTCATTATCTATTTCTTCTTGAATACTGCAGTTCTTCATCTTCTATCCTAATCTGCAGTCTTTGACAATATGCTCTATCTTGTTGCATTTATAGCACTTTCTTTTATCTTTTTCTTTTTTTGGCTTTTAGCGATTCTTTGCCATGTGTCTATATACATTACAGTTGAAGTACTTTAGCTTTCCATCTTTGTCGAAATTGTCTTTAGCCTTTCCAATGTCTATGAGTGCACTTCTTCCTCCATATGTTATTCCTATTCTTGTTCTGTAGTCTTGTCTACTTTCTATGAATTTATATTCTTGTCTTACTGAGGTGATTGCCACCTTCCATTCTCTAAGTGTTTTTGGTACTGCCATTAGTAAGTAGCCTAATAATGTCTTTATAATGTCTGGACAGACATTCTTCTTCAGCAAAAATATTACATGTAGGTCATTAGTTTCAGCCTTCATAGGTAGTGCTTCAAATTCAATTACAAAGTCAGCAATGTGTCTCTTTCTCTACTTGAACATTTCTATCTTTCATTCAGCATCTACTACCTTACTCTTGTTACTAAATGTTATCTAACAAACTTATCCCAATCTTAGGTATCTATTTCTTTTTTAAGCTGATCTAGTTTCTTCTGGGCATAAATGCCAGCTACATCTCCTCTAAGTCAGGCTATGATTGTAGTAATTCTAACATCTATTCCTATTACTCTATTACTTTTGAGAAATAATTTAATTTCTCTCTACCAGTCTTTAAATTTCATTCTGTTCCCATTGAACCACTCTGGATTCAGGACCATACTTTTTAGTATTTCTGCCTGTTTATTCTGTACTATTGCTAGTGCTGGTACTATTAACATTTCGTCTATGTATTCTGTTGTTTCTTCTGAGATATCTTCTTCAGTAATCCTTCATGATCCTAACTGTTCTGATAATGCCTCAATATCATTTTCTCAATGTTGATCTATCCTACTATCCATGGACTAGACCACAAGTATTGTTCATTCTTCCTAACAGTTTAGAACTGTAATCATTCTAGTGGCCTAACTATTATGTACTCTCCTCTTGCAAGATGAGCCTAATAATACTTTACCAAATATTATGATCTTAGTTTGGCTCAGGTTATAACTTAGACAAAGACTTGAGTAAAAGTGAGGGATTGAGTTAATTGGTAAAGTGTAAGAATATAGAATAGTATCTACAGCTATGTATATCTAAAAACTCTATGTAATATATATATAAGCAATGAGGAAATAGTGAGGAAAATATGATGAAGCTTCAACTACTATATAAGACACTGACTGATCATATATGTTACTAATACACAGTGTAGCCAATCATTGAGTCATATAAAAGAAACTCCAACATCTGTTGTTTATAAGTGAACTATCTGTTAAATATGAGGCATCAATTATAATAACTCTGGACATCCTATATGTCTATCTATATGATCACTATATCCAATTTGAGCAATGCTTTGATGACTCTTAGTTTGGAAATGATAAGTATATTATTGAAAATATGCATGGACTTGATAATTGATTCCACTACATTTGAGTTGATTGGTATATTAGTATTTTCCATCATATAAGAAATGTCTATGATTTTTAAATATGATTTCAATTATAGAAGATGAGAGAGCATAATGTTTTCTAATTTGATATTGTTGACATTCTTAATATACTTTTTGATAGTGTTGAGATCAGATGGATATGCCATCTTGTTAGTTGTTATGATAAGTTCATGATGGTTAATATGAACAAAATCAGCCATAATATCAGACTTGGTATTCCATTGATATTAGCAATATGTGTACTAGATTCCAACATAAATCTCAAAATGTTATCATTACTCATGAGAACAATAATCTGTCTCCTTGAGAGACTTTTTGTTGTTATGTTGATTTGAGATTTCTTCTTTTTTAGTTCATTGATTATCCTATGAATGTTCTTGATTTTTTTAGTTGAGATGTTGGAGAAGTTTTCTTTGATTTCTAAAATTTTGTTGATGTTAACAGACAAAGCTTGTGCATATGATTTTTTTCCTTTGTTGTTAGTATTTTGTACTGAATTAGTACTTTTTTTCTAGTGATATTTGGACTTTTCCAATTTGTTCTTAGAAGATCTGAGTGGAATAGATGGCAGAAGATGAGTAATTTCAGCTGGTTTGAAGATCTGAATCTTTCTTCCAGGTTTATTGTTTGATAATTTTAGAATTCTAGTAGCAGAAAATTAAGAAGATACATATTGACAAAAAGTCATGTCTTGGTTTTTTATCTTCAATTTGTCTTACCCTCCTTCATATATAGAGGAGATAAAAGTCCAGACTGCATGACTGAAGCTTGAGATGGCTAGATTGTTAACATTATTATCTATTACCTTGATGTTTCTGATATAATTAGCAATTTTGAGAAGAGATATTTCAATGTTACTATTGTCAGTAATGAGAAATTCATTAGTTCCAAAAATGGAAATTGGATAAACCTAAACATCCCAAGCATTGGGATTGGTAGAGTAATTATCTTCATATGAAATGAAGAAAGTGTTGAGATCTTGAGGTTGGTATGTGCTTGCACTATGGTTGTTTACATTTTTCATGTGTAGATCATGCATAACTTCAGAGATAGTAGCCTAGTTTTGAGAGTTGGAATCTTCTACATTAGGATACACATAGGACAGCTGAAATTCTTGAGAAGAATTCATCTGTTCAGCCCAGGTAAGATTATTATTCTGTGCTTCCATTCTAATATTGTATGAAATGGAAGAAACATTGGAGTGATTTGAAGGCTCCCTAGAACTGTTAATACTTGAACAATTGGTTCTACCTCTTGGAACCTCTATATTTACATCCTCAGAGACACAATTGGACTCCATTTGGTTGGACATAGTAGAGCTATAGACTGAAGGAATTATATCCACTAATTCTCTTTTAGGTGCTACTATACAAGATGGTGGTATGAGAGAAAATAAAATAAAAAGAGAAAGAAAGAAATAACACTGAGTCTATTGTTCACAACTTTAACATTAAAGAACTGATAGAAATTGTGGATGGCACAGATCAATATCCTGTATCTATCAAAAATGCTGATAAATCTACTGGTTTTAAATACTAAATACTGTTATGACCTTAGCTCAGAGCTTAGATTGTACTTAGACAAAGACTTGAGAAGAGAGAAGGGGAAATGTATAAGTGGTAAAGTGTAAGGATATAGAATAATATCTATGCTATATATATAAATCAGATATGAGGACATTGTCCATAGTACATGAGGAAAAACACATCATAATATATGAGGATCGAGCAAGAATATAGCATCTACTACATGAGGCACTGACTGAGACTCTTACAGTGCAGCTGATTGTATTGTCATTACCCTTAACCCAAGTCTATGTTGCATTCTTAAGGTATCAATTATAACAATACCCCTTTTTCAACATTTATATCCTTAATAATTAGATTAACACCTCAAGTTCTCCTACCACATATGTAGCCAACATTTTCTTGTTAGGACCTATGATAACTTGTTCTCGATTGTTGATAACTATAAAGAATGGTTCATGTGGTAGTCCTCCTTGAAACATTGTTATTGGATATCTATTTCTTAATATCTTGGTGTTATGTTTTTCATCCACCAGTGCAGTTACTACTTCTTTCCAAAACTCTGGATCTTGTTCTCCTTTAGATCAAAGTGATTGATAGTGAGGTGGTAGTTTGAAGAGTCTCATTTGTATTGGAGATTGAATGAATTTCATGTACTTCATAAGGTTATCGACTTCATCATTTATAAAGCTTGATTTTGTTGTTGATGATGTCGATTTCAGTACCTCATATGGTCTGTGTTATGGAACACTTTGGACACTAACATTTTTCTTTTTCCTTTTATTTATTTTTCTTGATTTTATATTTCTTTTCTTTTGAATTTCTTTTTCTTTTTCTTTTTATTAATGATAAAGGGCATGTGACATTGCAGTCACATGACAGGTCACATGATGTAACGTCATAGGCCTAGAACATGGTAGAAGGATCTGGAAGATGATGTCAGGGCACATGGTGTACATATGGTGGCCTTGAGTAAGACGTGAGGCAAACATGAGGTAGTAGCATGGACTAACCTGTAACAGTATAAATAAGACTCTAATTTAGCAGAGGCTCCTTGTCAAGTTCTCTTATGCTTTTCTCCACTTGATTGCTTAACTGAAAGTTTTACCGCTTATGTTATCATTGGACCTTATGTCTAGTAGTTGTCACAACAGTCTGATTAAAATAACTTCTTCTTCTTCAACTCTTCCTTTTCTCAACTCTAACTTATGTTCTTCATCTTTGTATAGGTCTTGTATCTCCTGAATGTTATGATTCAATGCTCAAAGGGTTAAGCAAAGAACTAACTCTTGTATTGAGTGACACAAGAGAACTCGATAGAGTTCCAAGTACAGAGTAGTCTACCTTATATACTAATCC
>Ga0157363_1004723_pt1 | contig 12611 bp, 15 predicted proteins | sample AttsexASBM1_FD_111477 | JGI IMG/M metagenome (GOLD analysis project Ga0157363, IMG submission 111477) | Fungus gardens microbial communities from leaf cutter ant in Ribeirão Preto, State of São Paulo, Brazil - Atta sexdens ASBM1 | ecosystem: Host-associated > Fungi > Mycelium > Unclassified ...
TGTGTGTGTGTGTGTGTGTGTGTGTGTGTGTGTGTGTGTGTGTGTGTGTGTGTGTAGATATGTTGTGTAAGTATATCATGATAATAATATGGTTTTATCATGTAATACTTTATATTTTGAATCAGTCTTATGAAATAGACACACAATGGTATATATAGTTTATGAGGCTTGTATAGAGAAAATGTAAATTAAAATGATATTACATTGCATTAAATAGACAGTAAATGCAGTAGAAGAATATAATATCTTACTAGTAATATCTTGTTAGTTTATGATTTATTGATCAATGAATTAATGCCTTTGTAAACTATGCACTGAATCTCGGTGTGAAGTATTTCCTTTATTTAATCTCTCATACAAACTTCAAACGTTTCGATCCTAGTTTGGATCCTTTCAATGTCAGAAATTTATATGCGTGAAATCATTGTTTCCTGATATAATAAGTTTCGTCAAGGGTAATGAGAATGACATGTTAACAAAACTCAGATGAATAATTGTCGTTTTGTATCAGGAAGTAATGATTTTGCGAATGTAAATTTCTAACATTGAAAAGGATCCAAACTAGGATCGAAACGTTTGGAGTTTGTATAAGAGAAATTAAATAAAGGAAATACTGCACATCAAGATCCAGTGCATGGCTTACAAAGGTATTAATTCATTGATCGATTCATCTCAAAGAAGCCTTAATTCAAAAAACTCTACTTATATTGTTTATGATTTATTGTTTCTAGATTCAAGTTATTTTTTTGTTATATCACATGTTTGCTTAATTTATATTAAAATGCATTACAAATTGTCTAGCTTGTTTTGATTTGATGAAAAAAAAACGAAAATTGTAATTATTGTACCATATTTAAAATACCTGCTACTAGCAACAGATAGTGCACTAATGAATTTCAAAATTAATTACATTAAGCTAATTGTGGCTGCATATCTTTTATGCTTGGTTACATGCTTTCCACTAATATATAACAACTTCAACCATGCTCATTCTTCACGCTGTTCTAGGTGGTACGTACTTGTGGTTGCACAGAAAAGATTTAAGGTGTTATAATATTTTTCTGCTACTTTTGTATCATTTTTATAAAGTTATATTTAATTTTATATTTCCTTTTTATTTTTCTATTACTGTTTCTCAACTTAAATTTTATATTAAAATTTAAGTATTAGAAAAGTTGACATATTGATTGCATTCAGTACTACTCACTTAGTGAGTAACTGTAGTTCTAAATGTATCCATTGTTACATTATGCAATTAATATCAATATAATATAAGTTTATATATAAATAAAATATATAATTATAATATAGCAAGATATGCTCAACATATAATCTTTTTTAAATCAGTTTGATTATATTTTTCTAATTTGTGAACATTAGAATAAATGCCTAGAGGAATCATTAGAGGAAATATATTTAAAAACAGAGTTAAATCTTAAAAATTCTCGATAAATAATATTGGTGATACTAATAATCTTGGTGATCTAGTTATTTTGTGCGTAAAGATCTTTTTATGCGTTAGATCTGTTTTCTGTGGCTGAACTAGTGTACACTTAAAGTGAGATGTACGTTTGATATTTGTCTAAAGTGAGAAAAAGAGTGCAGGAACAGAAAACAGACTACTCGTGTATTTCGTTCCTGTCAATTCTCTAAAAATATGTAACTCAACTTGTTTAACATATCTCGCTTGTTTAAAAAACTTGCTTGTTAATATATTTATTTTATACATGTGCAGAATATTTATATCTTAGCGTCAACATCAAACGTTAGAGCAAATTAAACATCAGTAAGCTTTCTCTTAAACTTTTTCATATTTCTCCCCTTTTTATAGCTAATTGTAGAAGAAATATAATTTATTCAAATTGCGTGATATTCTCTATGTGTTTTCATTTCTTTTAAGTGTAGAGAATTAATATAATAAATCATTTTTTTTATACGAGTATTATTTATACTATGTTTATGCTAATTATTGTAGCATGCGTTTAATAATATTTATGTGAATCGTAAATATATGACAGAAAATATTTTAACAGCACATACAAATTTTTATAGAAAATTTTAATGATTTTTAAAATCTTTTTTAAACTTCTGTGTTTTTATAGTGGCTATTTTTGTTATTGGTAAAAATAATGATGAAATATTCTAACTATTAAATATTTTATTTATTATTTCTTTTCTTGATATTGATGTTTAAGAGTATAGTTAAAGAGTAAAATAACGGAATAATTATTCGTAATAATGATATTTATAGGTACTGATGGACATGTTTTATCAAGATGATTGTACGGAAGGTCAGCAAAGTAGTTTGGGCACAGTTGTTTCGCAGACTTATGAAGAATCTGTTCGAGATCTCATTCATGATGAACGACATTATATTCGTGATTTACATATGATTATCAAGGTAATATATATCATAAATATTGTGTTAAAGAATATTGAAATTTTATGGAAAAAGAATAAAAAATTATTTTTTATTATTAGGTATTTCGTGAAGAAATTGCGAAGTTATCGCAAGATAAGAGCGAACTTGAGACGCTTTTCAGTAATATTATGGATATTTATGAAGTTACTATGACATTACTCGGCAGTTTGGAAGATATAATGGAAATTACGGAAGAGAAGCAAACACCTACGGTTGGCTCGTGCTTTGAAGAATTAGCAGAGGCAGCAGAGTTTGATGTTTATATAAGGTATATTTATTATATTTATTATATTATGTAATATATACATATATTGTAAAATTCTAATTAATTATATTGTTAGATATGCAAAAGACATTAATAGTTCAGCTAGTCGGGAAGTTTTAACAAATTTATTGTCAAGACCGGAAGCTAGTACAGCTTTGCGAGCAGCAGGCCATGGTTTTAAGGAGGCTGTTAAATATTATCTGCCAAAACTATTATTGCAACCTATATGGCATTGCTTCCTGTATTTTGATTATATAAAGGTAGCTTTACATTTATTGCGTATATAGAATTATTTCTGCAATAATCTACTTTATGTATTTTATTTAAAAATCTTAGGTTTTACACAAACGCACACCTAATACAGAAGATAGCGAAACTCTGGAACAGGTGCAAGGTTTATTAAGACCATTACAAATGGAATTAATGCAATCTGTAGCAAGTCTTCCGAAAAAGGATAAAGGCTTGCGAATGCAGAGCAGGGCAAGGAGACAAGCGGCACTAGAGAAAACTAGTGAACTACAAAAGACTGTAGATGGTTGGGATCAGCGAGATATCGGGCAGTGTTGCAATGAATTTATTAGAGGTAATAAAGAAATAATAACAAATACATCTTTTTATTTCTCGATACTCGAGCATTTCTTTCAATTGTTGATTATATATCGATAATGTTTGTACAGAGGATACATTGAAAAAGGTGGCTAGTAATGGACGGAGATTAACAGAAAGAAAAGCCTTGTTATTCGACGGTTTACTCGTATTGTGTAAACCAACTGGTAGTAAAAGAGTCAGTGTTACTGTTGCAGCAGGTATTGTTGCAGTCGGTGGACATTCGACTCATCAAGGTGAACTTCGATTGAAAGAGAGACTTTTTATTAGAAAAGTCGATATTATTGATAGAGAAGATACCGAAGGTAAACTCATGTATAATTTTATTATAATTTTGTATTATATTTGTAATTTTTCACATTATAATTAAAATATTTTTATAGAATTAAAAAATGCTTTTGAAATTGCACCAAGGGACCATCCTAATGTTATTCTTGTTGCCAAATCTGTCGAAGATAAGAATAATTGGATGGCAGATTTAGTGATGTTAAATACAAAAAGTATGTTAGAAAGAACTTTAGATAGTATCCTCTTGGATGAGGAAAGAAAGCACCCATTGAGGCTACCTCCATCTCACTTGTATAAATTTGCTGAACAAGATAGTCCAGAAAATATTGTTTTGGAGGCTAGGGAAAATGGTGGTGTTCCCTTGATTAAAGGCGCAACTTTGATAAAATTAGTAGAAAGATTAACTTATCATATATATGCTGATCCAGCTTTTGTAAGAACATTCCTTACTACTTACAGGCAAGTAGAAATAGCATATAATTCCTTCTTTCTATATGATAAATTATTCATTAATGATTTATTTTATAGGAGTTTTTGCTCTCCTCAAGAATTATTAGCATTGCTAATAGAAAGATTCGATATACCAGATCCTTCATTAGTCTATGGAGAAGAAGAAAAACCTTCTGCATGTAAGACAGTCAGAGAAGATTGGAAAAGATATAGGAAAGAATTTTGTCAGCCAGTACAGTTTAGAGTTTTGAACGTTTTAAGACATTGGGTTAGTATAATATTTTCTAATTTCTGCTTACAAATTCTCTTAAAATTATTTAAAATTTTATTTTTTACATGAATTTTTTTAGGTGGACCATCATTTTTACGATTTTGAACGTGATAGAAATCTTTTGGAAAGATTACAATTGTTTTTGGATACAGTTAGTGGTAAGTCTATGCGGAAATGGGTTGATTCAGTAATAAAAATTGTGCAAAGAAAATGCGAACCGTCAGAACAACGACCTATCACATTTAGTTTTGAACGATCTCCTCCATCAATTGAATGGCATCTTAAAGTTCCTGAGGATGAATATGGAATACTTACGGTATATATATATATATATACATGTTTTTGCCCTTAATTTTTTAATATTAATTATCGAAATATATAAAAATAACTTATATTAATTACAGTTACATCCTATCGAATTAGCAAGACAGTTGACGCTATTAGAGTTTGAGTTGTATAAAACAGTAAAGCCTTCCGAGTTAGTTGGATCTGTATGGACAAAAAAGGATAAGGAAAAGACATCACCGAATTTGCTGAAAATGATTAAGCATACAACAAATGTAAGCTTTTATTTTAATTACATCATTGTAAATATAGTGTGAGGTAAAAAATATTTATTGTTTTATATCACATTAATTTGATTTCTACACGGTTTGTTAGTTCACAAGATGGTTAGAAAAGACAATAGTAGAGGCTGAAAATTTTGACGAGAGAGTAGCCATTGTATCACGTGCAATCGAAATAATGATGGTGCTGCAAGATCTCAATAATTTTAACGGTGTTCTGGCCATTATCAGTGCCATGGGATCCGCTTCGGTTTTTAGATTAAAATTTACATTTCAAGTACGTCCAATTTATAACACATAAGTAAAATCAAATTTCTTGTATCAAATGTTTTTTTACACTTTTATTTTTACAGCAATTAAATGCACGATTAGAAAAAGCGTTGGAAGAAGCACGAGAGCTTAACAATGACCATTTTCGAAAATATCAAGAGAAACTAAGATCTATTAATCCACCTTGCGTACCATTCTTTGGTAAGTCATCACACAAAACGTAAATAAAAATATTCTTTATTATTAAAAAATATATTAAAAATCATAAAAATTATAAAAATGACACTTTTCTCCATTCTTAGGAATGTACTTGACTAATATTCTGCATATTGAAGAAGGAAATTCAGATTATTTACCAGGCACAGAACTAATTAATTTTAGCAAACGCAGAAAAGTAGCGGAAATAACTGGTGAAATACAACAGTATCAGAATCAACCCTATTGTCTTTCAGTGGAGCTTAAAATAAGACAATTTCTTGAAAACCTGTGTCCTTTTGATCCTAATATGAAAGATGCGGATATAAGCAATTATTTGTATAATAAAAGTTTAGAAATAGAACCAAGAGGATGTAGGCAGCCTCCACGATTCGTAAGTTTCTTTTAATATTCTGATAGTGTAAAAAAAATTGTTAGTTTTTTACATTTTCTTAAATTTTTGCAACAGCCGCGTAAATGGCCAGAATTGAATCTGAAATCGCCAGGAATTAAAGCTAGAACCGGAAGATTACCAGCTCCGTTACACGTGGTAACATCTAACATAAGATTACATGATTCTTCAGCGGACACGCTTTCCCACGAATTACCGGAAACACCTCCACATGGACCACAACTCACCACAGTTCCACATATAGGGGACCACAGCGTTTTTGCGCCTGTTATGTTTCCCAGTATGTATCTATATTTAAATCATTATTAACAATAATTATTATAAAATTTAAACAAGTTATTAGAAGTGGCTCGATAACATAAAACATAAATAAAAAGGATTATATACAATGTTGAAAAACATAAGAAGTTTTTTCGCAAAAATCATATAATATATTTAAAATTTTACATGTAAACTTTTGGTTGTGATCATTATCAGTACAATAAAGAAAATGTGAAATATTAAATACTAAAATTGCGCATTAAGATGTCAAAGAGTATGAAAATTAATCATGTTTTCTTGATCTTTTTGACAATGAGATTTAAACTTATTTCTTGATGTTAAACACGGGATTATCAAATTCTAATAAAACAAATTTCTATAAGTTGTCATTCAATTAATTTGTTCAGAGTTGTTCAGAGAGAGAATTACTTATAAAAAACTTACTCGTTTCCACAATTATCAAATATAACGTTATAATGCGACGTTATTTGGTATGAAGAATATTAGTTTAATTGAAAAAATTTTTTAATCCGATAGTAAAATTGCTACGTACAAAGTTCGTGTAATTACAATAATATTGTTAGCAATTTTTGACAGTATTTATATGTATTGAAGGAAAAGGAGAGGGAAATTGATAGTGGGATACATTGATGAAGTGGAATTATTTTTTAATTATAGGTATAAAAATTTCAGGAAAGCTCAATGTATCACTTTATTTGTTTAATCCTGATTCTTGCTTCTTTATGTATCATTTCTGAAATCATTCTTTTATAATATGATATTTCTGAATCTATAATTTTTGTGTTGTCCCAATCAATTTTGTGTTCTAGCTGGTGCTGAGAAACTACAGATATTATATTAGAAGGTTTTTTTATGTTTGGCTTTGTGTTCTTTCAAATGTGTGTTAAGTTTCCGTTTAATTTGACTAACATAAGAAGCGTTACAATCAAAACAATTAATTTGACAGACAACATGTGAATGTTTTTCTTTTTTAATTCGATCTTTTCCAATTTTGATGAAATGATTTAAAGAGTTCAACGGTTTATATGTAATATTAAAATTAAATTTCTGTATTATGGTTTTAAATGTTTTTCTGAAATATTTTTGGAATAGTAAAAAACTTCCTATTTTCCATGGAATCAGAAATGACAGTATCATTAAAATTTTGATTTTATCAAAATTATTAAGTGACAACGCTTTTATTCTATTGTTGATAGTAAAAAAGAAAAATTCTAATGGATAACCATTAATTAAGAAAGTATTGATTAAAGAATAAATATTTCTTTCATGAAATTTAGGATGTAAGGAATAAAATTCTGTCTAGTTGTCCAATAACTACACCTTTCTTATGTTCGATCGGATGATTAGAATTAAAGTTTAAGTACCTATCAGAATTTGTAGGTTTTTTATAATTATTAAAAATAATCGTTTTTATAATTTTCAAAAATAATTATTATATAACTCGTCGTCTTTCTATAGCTGCGCCACTTCCGGCATCACCTAGTCCATCTGTCAGCATGTCGGCGCTTTCGATTGCTTCGTCGAGTAGTCCTCAATCGCCTGGTCCTTTCTTTACTCATCAAAGTAATCATTTCATCTTTAATACCAGCACTATAAACATGATAAGTGCTCCAACGTGTCTACCGTTGCCAGGTGGAAGCCCCAGTGCAATACCAACGCCGTCGTCGCCCGATATACCTCCTAACCAATCTCCACCACCTCTACCACCTAGAATACCATCTAAACGACGAGAAAATTCATGTAGCGAATCACCACAACAAGTAAGATTTTAAGATTACTAAGATTCATCTAGGTTAAAAGTTTTTAAATCATATTATTGCTCGAATTTAATAAAATATCCTTATGAAATTATAAATTTAATAAAATATCCTAATAAAATATCTTTTAAAAATATTGTGAATTTAAAATTTTTTCTCTGAAAAAATGTCTCTAAAAAAAATTTTTTTTAATTTTATTCAATATCTATATTTTTTCATTACGTGTCATATTGGAAGTCATATCAGATTTTCAAACTTATATTACTTTAAAGTAGAAATATTTTGCATTGAACTTCACAACAAATAGGACAATATGTTATTGTAATTTTCTTCGAAAAAGTGAAAAATTTGCTTCAAATGTAGGTAAAACAAGTTCCAAACAGACCAATTCTTCCTCCGAGAGATGATATCTCGCCACCGCCGTTACCACCACGACTACCAGCAACTTTAAATCCAAGTAGTTCGGCATTACTGACGCGCCGAAATTCTACGTTAGAAAATACAGGCTGTACTGTCGTTCATTCACGGAGACATATGTCTTTCAATAGCCCTAGCCCTACAAAACTTCCACCAACACAGCCTAACGGTGAGATATTATATCTGTTCGCAAATTTATATATGTTTATAATGGATATTTATTTTTATATTATTATGTCTCAGGATCAGTGACACCGAAGTTACCACCAAAACCTTTACCTGGACGTCCACCTACTACCATGTTTAATTTCAGCGCTCCTCCCGGACCTAGCTAAGTGTTGTCTTTTCCAGTTTTATTTTTTTATCTTGTTGAAAGAAACATTTTCAGTCGCAGCTTAGTCGATTCGGTAAGTAAAGCTGAAATCTTTCTTATCGCACAAATTATTAAAAGAATAATGTCTATATAATAAATCGATGGATTTCAAATAAAAAATAATTAAATGAAAAGAATGTCAAAAATATAATATTATAAGTGATGATTGACAATTCTCTGGATAAATTTTTAAGTTATTTGAAATAGTGCTTTGTATTCATCATATTTTATGATCTTACTGAATAGACTATGCTCAGTATCTGTTACCTGTATGGCTTCCTTCCTTTAAATCCCCTTCTCTCCTTTAAACACAACTGTGATATAGTTTTCATTAAAAAAATATGTTAATGTAATTATATATAAACATAGATTTTAAAATAATAGACGTAAGAGAGAAAGTAATGTGTATCGAAATGAACATATATACAAAACATGTATACATATATATAAATATATATGTGTGTATATACTATTATTGAATCAATATCAAGAAAAGAGCGTATATGAAATATATATAGGGAAAGAAATAGAGAGAGGGGGGAAGGAGAAAGAAAGAAGATACATGTATATTATTATAAATATATTTTATATATATATATATATATATATATATATATATATATACACATTATAGATTGTAATAATTTCTAGGAAAACAATATGGCATTATGTAAAATAAAAAAATATATTGTGTAACAGTATTTGCAATTCTTACCTTATCTGCGTTTTTTTACAGTGCATCTGGTAATAATCAGAAATAAGATATTAAAAAACGTAAGTGTAAGTTTATTATAAACTTAGACTTAAATCATTTGGAAATAATACTGAGAATAGGGAAAAAATGTTTAAATAGAGAGAATTTGGCTTTACTTTTTTCTTATTCTCACGTAACCCGATTTTTATGAGTAGAATGTATATAAAGTAAGCGTTCGATTTTACGGGACTTCCCATACTGTAGAGCTATCGCTGCGTTTACTATGCCTGACATCAGCGTTAGTATCTAAAACGTCGCTCAATTTACTGAATCGTCTAGTCCAGTTTCCTCTTCCGATGCTTCCGGCGTCTCTCAAAACCGAAAGTAAATCATCTTCGTCTTCTTTCCCCCTTATTTCCTTATCATATTTTTCTTCCTGAGCGATTAGTCGCTCGCGTTGCAGCTGAGTTGTCAGAGAATGCGGTACAGCCGGTATTATGTAACTCATAATACCGGTAAGTGCGAAAACCTGTAAAAAAAAATTTTCCTTGCATCGAAGCTAATTTATTGCTTAATTAAAAGTAAAAGAATGAGTGTGCCAACTTACAACGTGCTCAAAGACAACGACAAAAGCTAAACGCGCGGCGAAAACGTGCCAATACTGCGGACTGAATCCATAAGGTTCAACAGGGTCATCCGGACCGTTTCTGTAGCCTCTATACTGACATATCTCCGGATGTTTCTCTTCCACATCACTCTTCATATCATCGCGATAATCGGAAGTATTAAATTCTGACAGGGAGCTATCGATGTAGCCTATCAAATTTTCAGTTCGCGAATAAACGAACGTGTACACGCTTCGTGGAATAAAGTCGGATGTGTACGCGATAACAAAGGCCTAAAACATGTATATTTCGTAATTAAAGGCTAGAGTGATTTGTGCAACTCGACAAATTTATACGTGCGTGCGTACATTTGATACCACTGCCACGTAAGTTACACCTCTAAGAATACCAAACCAAGCGCCGATGTCTTCTACTCGCTCGGCTAATGGTCTTCGAGCTTCCTTGATCATTTTATATGCGTCCAACCTTATCTCAGCGATATTATTCAATAAAGCAAATAAAGGTGCTAACGGAAACGCTGCCACAAATAATGTTACAAACCCATACTGCAGAACTGTATAAACATCATAAAAAGAAAAAATAATGTCTGTAAAAAAATATTCCTCTTAAAATTAATAGTGTGAGACTCACTCATCTCTAGATATTCCTCAAATAGAGCTAATCTCCCCGGATCTTGAAGTTGATAATCTTTCTCCCAACAGGTATATCTTCTATTGTGATTCTTTGTCGCCGCAATTTGCGTTCTCTTGCGCCACCAATTCCATAATTTCGGTGACAATATTTCGACAAAGTTATTAAAGCATTGCTTACCGACCATTATAATCGCAAGTTGAATACAGACTTCTGAAAGGCAACCAGCGGGATCGCATACGTCTGTTTTAATACGATAAAATTCCGACGCTCTTGCATCTGCATCACCAGGATGAACGAAAAATCTCCCCTAAAATAAATATGAATATGAGATTCAAACGAGTTCAATATAAGTTGTCGTTTAATGTTGTAATATACCTTAAAAAAAGCGATGTAAATCAAGGAAGAATAAAAATTGACAAATTCAAATAAAAAGATTTTAAATGTATAACTGGATTCGTATTCCGTCTGCGTTCTCGGATTTTCCAAATTAACCATCCAACGAGCCAATCGATGATATATTCGTGTAAGTATCATTATTATCACCAAGTTAATGAGGGCGGCGGTCATGGAAGTGAATATCTTTGCGTGTCTTTTTAAAAAACTACCACCTCCATTGTAAAAGACGGCAACTAACGAAATACGGTATACGATCGTTCCTAAAACCGCACCGAGGACTATGCATATCTGCGCAAAAATAAAAATGATGATAATCTGTAATGAGATTAAAGGAAAAAATGCATGATATAATTACCATGAAAAATACTATTGAGCCAGTAGCCAGAGATCGGATGGCTTTAGACAGTACGGGCAAATACGGTTCTTTTTCCTTTGTCACGGGATTTATTCGGAATGTTTTAACAGACGTCTCGAATTCAGGTCTCGGCTCTTCATCATATTCGGCATTTTGAAGATCCCATTCCCAAACAAGTACAGCTTGTCGTCGTTTCCATAACTCAAGAAACGTAGTAGCTATTATATTACACCGAAAAAGTTAAATCTTATAAGAAAACACGATCGCATGGAAAAAAATATTTCACTCTTTTTCAAATCTTACCCCAAAAAGACATAAAAATGGCGAAGAAGACAGTCGCGGGATTGTCAAATAAGTAAGTTAATTTCGAGAATATACAGGAATCACCGAGTCTTTGATAGCTACATGCTTTATCGCAAAGAGGGCACAAAGTGATATTTCCTGAAATGTTGCATTACATAGAATTAGAAATATTATAATCATTACAGAATGATATGTCAACAGAAACTTTTATTTGTACAAGTATATTCTTTATAATGAGAATATTTACCAGCTATGTTAAAATCGCATATTTCCTTGCTGGGAATATTATCTTCACCATCCATGCTTCCAAGACCATAAATAAAGCATAAAAGTCCCACCACTGCTGGCGGATACAAACATTTTGTATAAAATCCTAACCATGCGAAATAAAGAGCGACTTTTTCACCGAAATATCGTCTTATTAACCATAATGGTTGTTTTTTAAACCTAAAAATGTATGCAAAAAAATTTTGCTCAAATAGTATACAATATAAGACAGTCGAAGTTATTTTCTATTACCATTGTGCGGGTCTTGCCCATATTAAGTACAACAAGTATCTATCGAGAATCTCTCCATTGCGCATGGGTTTATTATAAGGACCCTCGTGCAAAGGAAAACAATCAAGATACGTTCCATCCGCTAAAAGCCTGCGAATACCAGATTTCTCATGATTCTCATCATATCTCGCTCGTAATAATATTTGCATTACTATTAATGATCTCTGGGCGGGCGTATAAGCATTATCCCTCTCCTTTACGATAAACCTATCAAACATCAAATTCGATAATGAAGTTCCATAATAACTATTTGATTTCTTTATTTAAATACCTTTCTTCGCGATCGCTAGAATCTATGTAGTCATAAAAATGTGGTTCCTCTGGATATTTTGACGTATCCCAAGTATGTATCTTATGTAGCCATTCGGCCCATCGCGCCCATCGTGCCCAGAATTTCGATATTTCTTTGGTATTATCTGTATCCTATTTTAAAAATTCAGATATTACGTGATGCAGAATGCGACGTTTAGAA
>Ga0157363_1004724_pt1 | contig 12611 bp, 4 predicted proteins | sample AttsexASBM1_FD_111477 | JGI IMG/M metagenome (GOLD analysis project Ga0157363, IMG submission 111477) | Fungus gardens microbial communities from leaf cutter ant in Ribeirão Preto, State of São Paulo, Brazil - Atta sexdens ASBM1 | ecosystem: Host-associated > Fungi > Mycelium > Unclassified ...
ATGTACGTACATGCATGCACTCGTCCCCGCGACGCTGCGCGACTCCACGCGACTCTTCGAGCAGACTCGAGAATGACGTAAACCTCCAACAATGAAGCGTGATGTCACACATGAAGTTCGCACAGACTCTCCAAACCGTCGCGTTGCACCTCCACTCCGCACGCTCGCGCCTTGCGCATGCGGGCAACTTCGGGGACCTTGAATTTTCTCCTCGGCTCGTATTGTAGCAACATGCTTGATGACACGGGGAGCTTTCTATTAAGACTTTTAGGCGACACACATCGACACGGCACGATTGGACGCAGCAAAAGTGGGTACTTTCCCTAAAAAAGGTTTTAGATGACATATAATCGACATAGATCTTCATATATTTAACATAAGTTTAACATTTCTCTTTTTTTTTATTGTAAAAGTTTGCGAATAGTTTGGGAAAGTTTAGGAAAATAGTCTCATAATTTAAGAAATAATTTATTTATAATCAATTAAAATTAATCGAGCATATAGTTAACAGAAATATTTAACATTTCTCTTGTTTTATTGCAGTTTGAAAATAGTTTGGGAAAGTTTAGGAAAATTGTCTCATAAGTTTGGGAAATAATTATAATTGTTAAATAAATTTAATAAATAAAAATCAATTCTATTATTATATGCGGTAACATTTTCTATTTTATCGATTGTGCACTTACATCTATTTTGACTATGTATCCTATAAATTCTGTTATGTTACTTTAGAGTAATTTTATTCCACCACACATCAAAAGATACGAAGTTCTTTTTCATTTCAAATAATTATGAAAAAATAATTGTTTATATTTAAATTACATGTGCATATTGCATAGCATAAAAAAATCAATCTAAGTGAAAAAATTATTCAAAGAAAATTAAAACTTGAGATACTATAATCTCATTTTAATTTTAACTTCTTCTGCAAAGCAAGAATGAGACAAATCAGAGACCAAACAGAGCTCACTGAGCGATCATAATAACTAAAAAATACACCCAATGCTTGTATGTGTACGATGATATAAAATTTTTCACACACTTTTTCACAGGAATTGAAAAGAAAATTAATAAAAATAGTTAGGAAAATCTATTCAATATTTTCTGAAGTGTACAAAGGGCGTTGTAAATTTTGACATATGTAATTAGAATGTTTCGAAAGAAATTGAATTAGCACCTATATATATTAAATAAATCATTGCGTTACAATAACATGATTCATACTGCCGATCTTTAAATTTTAACAGTATTTTGGCCTTTTTTTATTACAGAAAGCTTTCTTTGTAACATGAAATTGAATGATTAACAAGAAAATGTTCTTTTTTTTCTGATATTTAATGTTCTATAACTGATGTGTAATTGAAAATTGTTGATAAAGATTATTCGGCATATCATACTGAATAGTTTAATATACTTATTAGAAAACTTACTTCGCATTCTGGATTTTAGTTTTATATGCTTATGTAATCGTAAAGGATCCTTTACGTAGAAGTCATAGATAGTGAAATTTTAAGTCATAGAAAATTAATGAATCGCAGTAGAATATGAGAAGAATACTCGACTATGATTAATCAATTTTCTACGACGTTATGACTTTTATTGTAGGGATTTACAATATGTAAAGGACCCTTTAATGCGGAATCCTTTATATAAAAATCGTAGACGGTCGTAGGAAACTGATCAATTCCAATCGAGTATTCTCTTTATATTTGATTGGTTTCCTATGACTTAAGACCTTACGGCCATCTACGATTTCTGTGTAGAGGATCCTTAAGTGGTTCACTTGCACATTATAACAATTGTCCACTGCCAATCGCAGCGACTTCTGCGTAGAAAGTTTAAAAAATTTTTTTTCTAGCATTGTGATTGACTTGTACGCAGTTGCCTCATGTACAATTGATATACCTTTATCCGCTCTTATTAGAATGTTAAGTAACCGAAGTATTTTATATACATCTTTCGTTGCTCATTTGAAAAAAACGTCATGTTCTTTTAACAACCTTATTTAAGAAATCGATAAAAAACGATATGAAAAAGTTTAATCGCTTTTTATCGTAATTATGAATTATGGAAATTAATAGAAGAATATCGCATATCCATGATCGCACATTCTTGTCGATTCCTTTCATAAATATCCTATTTATTATAATATTATATGATTTTGTACCATGGCATACAAAAACCTAAGCCAGTAAAACGTAAGCAATAAGGAAATCAACATGTAGGATTGGCTTACTTACATTTTATTGCTTAATTTTTTTTGTCACGGTTCTGACGATAGTCAAAATTTTCTGAAGAAAAACACATTTTAAAATATAGAATATCGTTTCATGAAAAATTCTTGAAAATATGAATGATTAGATGCATCAATAGAACAAAATAACAAAAAATGATAACTTAATTAAATAAGAAATATTATAAGATAATTTAACACAAAAATTTGGTATTTGATGTCATATAAATAATGACACAATAAATATATATCTACACTGCATTAAAGTTGCTTGCGATATATTTAAATATATCTTAAATGCATTTTAAAATAAAAATTTTTATTTTATGATATTTATCGCAATAAGTTGTAAATTTTAAGTTGCTATTAGCATTATCATTGAAATTGATAATCAATTTAATTTATGGGATTATATTATTTCAATCAATAATTGAGTTGCAAATTCAACGAAGATGTACTTAAAATATATGAAACATTATTAGGCACTAAGATCTAGATGCGACTACTTATAGACTTTTTTCCCAATTTTTGAAAATTTATATATATAAAGCCTAGTATCATTATTTATTACCGAAAATATAAAAGTGAACTCATATTAATGGCAATTTATGATAATTGATGATTTTGAAATAACGCTTAAACTTGTTATAAAATATAATTATGTATATATTTTTATATATTGATAGAAAAAAATCAAATTTCAAACTATATGATTACAACTACAATCACGATTTCCAAAAATTCGGATTCTGCTGTAATCGCCTCTCGAAGGTTTCATACCAGCTCTGTAATGTAGACAGAGGCACAAAGTTCTCAGTAGGATTTGGTGTCATTTGAGCTTGTGTCACTGTAAAACTAGTCACATAATTCACAAAACTTGTCAACATCTTTTGTACGAATTCCATGGAAGAACTGGTTGTAGTTGCGGCAACGGTAGCTATCTGCTGCTCAATTATTGTCAATGGATCAACTGACACACCAATCTGTGCAAAGTGCGAGATCTTACCAACCCCAAAAATTCCTAAATTGCTATTCACAAATTCATGATTTTTCTTCAAATTCGATATCTTGAAAATGGCTGATGGCTTAGAATTGGAAATATATCCAAGAAATTGCCAATTGGGTGGTGCATTTGGATCTGGCCAACTAAAGTATACTGTAAACAATGATTTTTCAATGATCAATTTTAAAAAAGGACATCTCTATACTTCGTATCGCAAAACTATTTTATTGCTTTGTTTCAAAACTAATTCGCTGTCTTACCTGTACCTCCCATACCATCTGAGAAAGGAATAGTACCAGTCAGGAACACTACTATATGATTTATATTGTCAGCATCAGGTATAGTAATCAAGAACTGATTCTCACCAACTTGTTGAAAGTCGGTTTGGACCTAAAAAATAAAAATTATGTTTATACAAAATTGTACATAGAGGATGAATAGTGAGAGGAATAATGTGCTGTCAAAAGTTTTACAGGAAGATTCTATTAGTTTCTAATTTTCTAATTAATGAGAAAAATCATCATAATATCAAGGATTCTTGTGGAGATAAAATGGTTTCATATTGAACAATTTTATCATATATATGTATCATATAAATTGTTACTATTTAAAATTTCTTTATCATTATTTCATTATATTGAGGATCATTGTTTAAGGTATTGATTCTTTTTATATTTATGATTTTGATATTAACTTTAATATACTTAAAATTACACAGTATCAAAAATATCCAGCTTATTAGCTTTATTTTTCTTTACATTTAAATTTTATTCATTTTGTGAGTCTAATTAATATTTATTATTTCAAATTAAAAAATGTATTATTCTCTGTATTTCCTTTATACATACTAATCTTATTAATACAAATTGATAAAGAATTAAATAAATCTCAATTAAATTTAACTAATATTTGTAATAGAAAATTTAATTGTCATTATTATTGAAATAAATATATAATATTAATCTAGCATTATTAAGATAAAAATATTTACAGCAAGATTACTAAAAGTAAAGTTAAATTTCACTTAATATAAAAACTTAAAATTCATACTTGAGTCATAATAACTTATAAATTTTTAGAATATTATCTTGTGGACTCAAAAATTATATAAACAAAATTAATTTAAAATTATTATCAATAAAACTAATTTACACACATACACAAAATAATTATAAAATTTTATATTACAAAAACAGAGTAATCGAAAATAATTACTTATAGTATTTGGAGTTTATTGTAATACTTTGCCAGCTTAATAAAATAGAAATTTTTAAAATAAAGAACTTGTTTCACAAATTGATTAAATAAATTTTATATTATCATTACTACGAGAGATAATAAAAACAGAATTCGATACTCACGAGTCGTCCAGCTACTATTATACCAAGCATTTTTGCAGACACATCTAGATCATTCTATTGTATCTCGTTTATCATAGAGTACACCAGAATGTACTAAAGAACTAGCCCACAAGTGCAAAATTACTTATATCATTCTGTTAAAATCATACAATCGCACACTAATCGTGTTAACCACGATGGATCATGGAAAAAGCTAGATAATAATGTGCATAATGGCCGCAGCACAGACTCTTGCATAACGCATAATGCATAGTGTATAAGGAAATCAACCAATCAAAGTTCTTCTTTTCCATGGAATGAGAGAAAAGAAAGATTCTGATTAGTTGATTTGTTTATGCACTATGCTTTAATGCGTTATGCAAAAGTACGTGCTGCGATCTTTAAAGTGCCATTTCATGAAACGCCGAAAAGCAGAGAGAAATCTGAAAGAGGACATCTTTTTTCGTTTACATATCAAATCTGATAGAGTCCACGTTTTTGTGGTTCTTTTCCATGCTATTATATACGTGGGTTAGACAAGGACGAACAATCAAAGTTGATTCGAGTTGATTATCTGTCCTTAAGTCTGTTTTTTATTGCTGCACTTTCTGAATTGGTACACACAGTGCAATAAGTTGAAGTGAAACAAATATACATTATATACCGGTTCAGAGTGTAGCAATAAAAAACAGACCTCTTGTCTAATCCACTCAATAGTACGGAAGAAAATCACAAAAATGCGGATACCCTATGAATTGATACATACACGAAAAAATTGATTATAGGATAAAGAGAGAGAGATCTTTCTGTCTTTTTTGGCCATGTTCCAAATTTATTACCAGCACTGAAAATGTTATAGTTTATGTTACATGCACAGATTTTTAATAAATTTTGTGCAATCAATTTTGGAATACAGCCTTTGTCGTATGATAAATGTGTGAACGGTAGAGAGGTTCTCGGATCTCTCTATCCTTCACACATTTATCGTACGATAAAGGCTGTATTCCAAAATTGACCGCCCAAAATTTACTGAAAATCTAGTGTATGTGACGTAAACTGTAGCATTTTCAGTGCTGGCAGTAAAGTTTGGAACACGGCCCAAAACGCACAAATCTCACCCAAATGACTATAGAGATCACCTGGACCTTCTACAATAAGCCTTTAATTATAAGGCTGGGTTTTCACCTGACGTTACGATGCTCAATTTCAGCGTCAGAAACAGATCGCGTGATCAAAGTTAATGTTTGATATTTATCAATTTCTATCACGTGATTTATTTTGACGCCAAAAATGAGCGTCGAACCTCGGCATGAAAAGGTACCCTAAATCAGAAGTCAGAAGTTAAAAACTGATAACTGTCATTGGTTAATTTTTAACTTCTGACTTCTGATTTATGATAATAGCTTATTGTAGAAGGCCCATTAAACGGGAAGCATAGACTCTTATATAATGCATAAAACATGAGGCATAAAAAAATCAATCAATCAGAATCATTTATTTCACGGAAAGGAAGGAAATAAAGGACAAAGGTTCAGTTCACTGTAAATTTCTGTTTATGGAACGCCTGTTTTCTTTAGGCTTGTTCTTCTTGATTGAATTTTTGCACTAATTCTCTTCAGGAGGAAAGAAGAGAAAGAAAGATGAACTGGTGCAAAAATTCAGACAAGAAGAATGGGCCTTTTGTATTTATCTCTAACTATAATGCGATCATAATACGAGGTCTATTCGCGTTGCACGAAATCCCCAAATATTTTTGCATTTATTTTGCAAAATTAGATAGATACATATTTTGCCTTAAAAAGAGAGAAAGCGAAGATGTCGAGTGCCAAAAGTGCAAGCAACGCGAACAGACCTACTATTGTAATAATATGAAGGTTGTCAACGTTGATTCTTTATTGTATCTATGACACGGGAACGTATCGAATTGATCTTATTTCTCGTATGTTCTCGTAGTAAGAGCGAAATGAAAGTAAAATGTCAAAATATTCATATATTTTTGCCTTTATTTTTGTTGCTGTTAGTTGATTACGTATTATATGTTGGTAATACTCGCTACGTTTCGATCCGAAGCGTTTACAATCCGATATTTTCAATCTTAGTTCTACTTCGTTGAGAAAAGTGAATTGAAGTGCATCGAAACTTAACTCGTTTACATCCGAGAAATTCACTTCGAACTCTGAAGTGAATCAGGGAATATCGGGATTGGACTTGGTTGGATGTAAACAAGGCCATTGTTGCATATTATTGCAGTATATGGCACACGCATAATAATTTTGAATTATAATAGCGCAACGAAGTTGTGTGTTTGTCTCGCAAACGTACGAATTTCGACTTTCCAATCTTTCCATAGCGAAACCTGCGAGACGATACGGGGTGGTTGCATGCTGCCATGATCCAGCTGTCCTAAATGCCGTAATGAGAACTGATAGTCGTCATCTTTCCCACCACTACCATCAGCACCATCAGCACCAGCCGCTCGCTGTCATTGTCATTGTGTTCCTGGCATTTTATTATTGCGGAGGTGTCCATGAAGACGATGTTCCGCGTCGCGGAGTAGTATCGTTAATACGTGACGTTCTGTAGCGTTCGCGTTCGATTCATGGATTTCGCATGAGAGAACAGAGGCCTCCTGCCGAGGGAAAAAGAAAGAGATCTACTTACATACATATATATCTTCTTCAAGTATAAACTGACGTGCTCGTCCATGTGGGATATCTCACAATCCAGAAGTGAGTAAGAAGTGAATCTTCATTTGCCCTACAAACAAATATAATTGTATGCACTCGGTTTTTTTTTTAAGGTGGAAAAAAAGTTATTGCGCGAATAATTATACGCCGTATGTGATGCGTTGCGCGTTACAAGGTTGACACACGTCGCCGAATTGGCCGTCGGTTGCATAGTGCTGACTGCTGCATACTTGCATAGTAATAAGCCAGGCGAGTAGGTAGGCATAGGAACGTGGAATAGAACGGAACACGCGCTCGATGCTGTATTTCGCATTATGTCATGTCACGTTACTTTACAGTGTCTTATGTTGCACACTATGGATTTCAGATGAAAAGCAGAAAAAGCATTTTGGATGTACGAAATCTCATATTTTTTTCATAATAAATATATATTAAGGCATCAATAGGAAGAAAATGTACGGTAACATTACGAGCATGAAAATTGAGAGAACTCATTCGTCAGCTTTATTCTGTGTTTAAAGTGAAATTATTACATTCAAATTTTGGAAATAACGTGCAGAAAATGTAATTGCAATGAACAACTGCAATGTGTATCTAATTAAAATTTTTTTTTATTTGTTGCATTATCTTTGGCAAAATTTATGATTTTTCCGTTATCTGGTTTATTGATAACACTGGTATCTTTATCTCTACCTCTGTATATTTTTCAGAAGTATAAAGAATGTGCAGAGTGTAGTGAAAAAAATCATTCAATTCTCAAGCAAGACATGTAACTTTTTCTTTTTAAATTCCACTTGTGTAATCTACATGTAAAAAAGTTAATTAAAATTGGTAATAATTGACATTGTTATTTAGAAGCAATAATCTCACAAGTCTACTTTTTCTGTGCACACAGAGCGGTCTCATCAATTTCAATTAATTGACCAATTGTATTGGAACTAATCACATTTGTTGTTAAGTAGAATTAACCAATCTCAGTTAATTAATCAATTAAGTTAATCGAAGTTGATGAAATCAGCCCATAGACCGATATTCATAATCAGAATTCTTATAAGACAGTCTTAAGTACACTAGTCTAAAATGTAAGCCAATCACAGAACTGTATTAGCACCTTAACCTCGGATCTACATTTTTAAGCCTTAAACCATCCTTAAACCATAAGGAATGAACGAATCAATTATTCTTCTCGCATTCGAGTAGTTGATTAATTATAGTTTATGGCTTAAAGCTTAAAACATCTATTGTAGATCCGGACTAAGACATTATTTAAAAACAGTTTTAAAATAAGAACAGATTATGAACGGTATTCGTAAGTCTGTTCTTATTTCAAGATCGTCTCAAGTTATATTTTAAGATGCTAATTGTACATGCATATATATATATATATATATATATATATATACATATATATATATGTATGCATTTGAAATAAGAACTGATTATGAATGTCGATCATAACAATATCGTTTAAACTGTATCTATCTTAGAATGTGCTCATAAAGTTTTTGATAATTGTAGGAAGATCAAAAATATAAAATAAAAAGATAAACATATGCCTGTATTTATAGTCAAGCTTTATATTTAAAGCTTCCTTATCTACATTTATCTTTAGCTGCTCTACGAATTATTTTATTGATTACTGAGCACCTAAAAATAAATTTAAGGAAACCTTAAATATAAGATCTAACTATGAATACGGACAATAGGTTTTCTTATTGTCATTTAAATGATTTTAAATATAAGAATCAATTGTAAATATTATTTAAAAATAGTCTTAAAAGGATCCTAAAGTGAAACCCGAATTCCGATGAGATCATTGTTTTACTGATAAAATGACATCGACAAAATTTTATATGTATATATACACACACACACATATATATAAATTTTCGTAGAATAATAGCATTTTAATTAGACGTCTAAATTTAATTCTAAGAATATCACGTTGTTTGTTCGTATATAAATTGTCAATCTGTGGATCACAATTTCGTAAGTACAAATTGCAAAGCTTTTGTATCAAGCAAATGTTATTAGATATTGACAACTCTGATGCTATATTGGAGAAATGATAAAGAAGATCTCAATTTAAATAATTTTTTCGTTCTTGACATAAATTACTTCACAAACTTATTAATATGTGTATCTTGGAAAAGGATTTTTAAATTTGTAAAAGAGAAAAAAGGTGTTATACAAAAATTATTGCGTTTAATCGGTAATACAGATAATTTTAGGATTTTCTTAAGATATAATGAGTCAATTATCACAGGCTAATAGTCTATTCTTATTTTAAGATCGTCTTAAGTCTTAAGAATTAAGATGCTAATGCGACTCTTGATTAAGATCATACTTAAGACTTAATTGGCTTATATAAGAATTGACTATGAATAGGAAATGGAAATAAATTATTTTCGATTCAAATGAATTGTTATTGATTTATATTCATATGCAAAAGCATATGAATTTTTTAAATCAACAGTTAGGAATGTATATAAAAATAGAATAAACCAAAAAAAGATTCATTTGAAGTCAAGAGTATGAAATATATCATAATTTACAAAAACAAATTAGTGAACAATTATAATGAATTGTATTAGAATAAAACATCAAGAATTATAAAATTGCTGAAAAAGTCAAAATACAAGTCAGAACCATTCAGACCATAAATAATAAAGTTATTCACAGTGACAAAGAAATAAATACATAATAAATAAATCTGTCGTTTAAGACTCATGGACATGAATTAAATTATAACTCATTTATTATATCTACGTATGCATGATGCAATCACTCGATGTCAGATTGTAAAATTTAAACTGTTTTTTTTTGCAGTTTAATTAATAACATTAATACAGAAATATGACGCTTATTTAAAAGCTTTTTTGTATTAAAATATGGCCGAAACGTTCAAGGTTGTAACAACAACTTGAATGATTTACATTTAAATTAAATCAGTGAAAAATAATTTATTTTGTAATAATTTATTTTGTTTTAATTTTAATTTATTTTTTTCAGACTAGTAGTAGTTTTCAGACTCGCGCTATATTTGTCTCATTTGCTCAACTTTACGAAGATAATATTTCATGTCATATGTATTAGTATAAAATAACTCGTAAACTATTAATTTTTTTAATAACTTTACCTTTATATGCGGAATAATCAGACGAATCATCTTATGTAAAAGAAAATCATTTTAAAAAGTGGTAATCTCGATATGAAAAATTGATTTTTTTCGAAAATTAATTTTATCAACATTTGCGCCTCTTTAGACCGTACAATTTTCTTCTGAAACGTTTATTCGTACCTTCCATATTTTTCGAGATATTCGAGATATTCTATTTGAATAAAGCATGTATATATATTTTTATATTTATATTTAATCTCAAGTATATTTATATAAACTAAAACAAGAAGATAATTACCCATAATGTTAAAATTTTATTAATCTGCTTTAAATAAATAAATTAGTAAACAATTGAAAGCATTTTAATAAATTTAACGTTATTGATGATTATCTTTTTTTAGTTTGCGACACAATAAACTCTCTTCAGTATCATTATTTTTGAAGCATTGTGATGCATTAAATATTATTGTAAACATTGATAGGCTGAATGCATATGGAAACAAAGTATATACATTACTAAAAGTATACATATTCAGAGGTGCCAAAGGGTTTTCGGGTTGTCGCCGTGTCGTCATCCATTGCTAATACTAAGGTTTCGTGAACTTTGTTGGTACCTCTGAAGAAAATATTCATGAAAGCATCAAAGATATTATATATATTACATATTTTTACAAGTTGTCTGTATTACAGGAGACAGAATATTTTAATTTGGGAATTCCAAATATAGTTGCTGAGTTCGTGTTAAGTAAGTTTATTTTACTGATATATAAAGAACAATGTAATGAGAGAGATAAGATAATAGCTATCAGTATTTTTTATCAACTTTAAGATCTTAAATTTTTAATTTTGCATACATATAATTAAGCTAACAAAAACAGTAAATCAAAATCAAAACAAATATCAAAAATATGTTTTTTAATTATAGAACGAAGAGATGGAGAGTTCAGAGGAACCAACCAGTTTGCAATCCATATGTCATCTCCATGCCTCGGAGTTATTTCCTAAGCACACAAACTTTGAATGCGAGGATGAAACATTGACAATTCCGTTTACACCATTGAGTGGGGAATCGATTGTGGCATTGGGACGGACAACGGATGGTGTTTTGGCACTTTCAAATTATAGACTTTATCTACAATTAAGTCAAACATGTTATAATATACCTCTGGGTCTCATTGAGCAATTGGAGGTAAAAGAAATATTTTATTTGCATATTGGATGCAAAGATGCACGCTCTTTAAGGTAACTATAATGTACTATTATTTTTTATCCATATAAATGTATTAAATTTTGCTCTTCTACATTATTAATTAATTTATTAATTATTGTGTGTGACAGATTTATGTAATCACTTTTATTAAAAAGGTATCAATATATTAAATACTGATATTTTAGTTGCGCATTTACTACAAATGAGCACTGTTTAGAGTGGTTCAAACGATTGCACAAAGTGACGTATTCACGAAAAAGTATAGAAGATATATTTGCGTTTGCATATTACGCATGGTCGGTAGAAGAAGGCAAAGATTATCCTAGGCTTGGAAAAGATAATAGTTCTTATATTACTACTTTTAATTCAGAAGTAAGAGAATACTTTCTTTTAAATATTTTTATCTACATCTGAAATTTTTACTTTATATACATATCCAAATCAAATTATATTTCATATAGGTTGAGCGATTAAAATTTAATCTGCATGGTACATGGCGCGTAAGTCAAATAAATAAGGATTATCGGATGTGTCCATCCTATCCACCACAGCTTTTAGTTCCCGCTTGTATTTCTGACGAAACTCTAGAATTTGTTGCCAAATTTCGAAGTTCCAGACGAATTCCAGCTGTTATCTGGAGGTATAGTCTTTATTTTTTTATTTTATATGATTAGTATTTATAATAAATCATCTATTTTATTATTGTAATTACATGTAGACATATGAATAATGGCGCCGTGATAGCTCGTAGTAGTCAACCGGAAGTTGGTTGGCTCGGTTGGAGAAGTTCTGAGGATGAGGTTCTTCTAAAAGCTCTTGCGGATGCGTGTAGCTATGATAAGGGCGAATCTACTATCGTAGATTCGCCTATTACATATTCCGATACTGGTGACGATGCGTCGAGTGCTGCCAAAGTAAGAGAATTTTAATTAATAAATTCAATTAAAAGAAGAGTACAACTTTTTTTACAATCGTTTGAGGATCGTTATTTTTCTTATGTATTTTTCTTCATGGAAA
>Ga0157363_1004726_pt1 | contig 12610 bp, 5 predicted proteins | sample AttsexASBM1_FD_111477 | JGI IMG/M metagenome (GOLD analysis project Ga0157363, IMG submission 111477) | Fungus gardens microbial communities from leaf cutter ant in Ribeirão Preto, State of São Paulo, Brazil - Atta sexdens ASBM1 | ecosystem: Host-associated > Fungi > Mycelium > Unclassified ...
AAATAGGTGTTAAAAAAGAAATTATGCTTTAAACATAATTTCACTATCACATTATTAAAATTTTTGTTTTATAAGATGTAGATATTATAGTTACGGAAGAAAGAAATTTGTGAAATATATCAGAGCCTTCCAAATGGTAATTGTGTTCCCATTTCAACGGTAAGCAGGCTTTTTTCAATTTTATCCTCTCCAACGCTAGCTTCCAGTCTTCTCGTCAAACGCATAAGAGCAAGTTGAAGCAAGTATGCAAACATAACTCTTAGCCCAGATCCTCATATGGGCAATAGCTCTCTAACACCGAACGCTGATTGGTGAAAAACGAACGATGGAGATAAATTTTACTCTCACAATTCAGCTCTGTCAAAGCGCTATTGCCCATATGAGGATCTGGGCTTAGGATCAATAGAGATTCCAAACGAAATCATTATACAAAAGATCGCATACTCTAACATGTTTTAACATGTTCCTATCATTCTATAATGAGCGCGTTTGAGTGAATAGAAGTTACGGTTGGAGAAAATAGAAGTTGGACATGCGATGCGAACAAATCTGAAATGATACATCGCGTCATCGAGCCGGTGCACAGCCAGCTATAGATGTAAACGACGGAAAAATACTAGAATTTTAAGGTAAAAAAACTCGGAAATTAATGGTTTTTTTCTTTCGGTTTTGACAGTTTTTATTCTGATATTTTTTTTAGGTCATTTATCTTTATTTATCATTTATCTTTATTTTTAGATCTTCGCATTCATGAAATGAAATCTCCCAAAATTTTTGCACTTAAAGTGATATGAGATCTGTTTTCTGTGGCTGAATCAGTATATATTTTTGGAATTTGAAGATATATATTTGATATTTATTCAAAGCGAGAAAGAGTGCAGTTCTAGTGCAGTCTAGTGCAGGAACAAAAAACAGAGCAATGATTAGAAAAAAATAGATTCGGGTGAAAAAAGAGAAAGCATAGATGCTGAATGCAAAGAATACAAGCAACGCAAACAGACCTATTAATCTATTATCAACTCATCAAGAATTGCAACAGCCAATAATATATATTGCCACTTCGATAAAATTATAAAAAATAAAAAGTATTAAAAAGTATCGAAATAACAAGGAAAGATAAATTCTATTTTTTCATATTTAACATGAATTCTATTCTTTTTTTATGAATTTGATCAAAAATATTTTTACATCTCTAACACGAATAAAGAAGAAAGTGTTAAACCCATGATAGGGAACAAGCACGGACGGACGAGAGGCAAGTAGATTTGGGGCACGCGATGTCCGAGTTAGAAGGCTCTGAAATATATCATTCTTGAATTGTCTTATGAAAGATAATTCATTTATGTCAGTAGTTTTGTGATATGCAATTCTTTCTAGATGAAATAAATATATATATGATAAATTTAAGAAATGACCTATTTTAATGATTGCATTTTTTTATACATTTTATTATTTCTTGCCAGAATATAGCTCTAATCAGTTTAATAATAGAAATAATCTGAGCAAGAGAGAAAGATACTTCAAACGAGTTAAGTTTAAATAACTCTTTTTGTTTTAAATAAATATATCAGATAAAAAAGTGTTTTATAGAAGTTTAGAGTGCTAGTTAAAAAAAAATATCAAGCAATTTTTTTCTTTTTCTAAGATACAGCTTTTTTCTGAAACATTTTTTAAATTTATAAAAATATTTAATTAACTTGTCTTTAAATATGTTCTCTTTCTCTGATATCGTTATATATATCACAAAACTGCTGCTTATTTTAATTATACAAATTGTCAGTTTTTATAAAAATTATTTTTTTTTTTAATACCTTAATATAAAATATTGTTATGTGTACAAAATAATTAATAGAAATTTGACTACCTAGAATTGTTTAGAGGCGATGGACGCCATTTTATCTGATATATTAACATGCAATGATAAGCTGTATGCTATTTGTATTTTGGAATAATAAGGCCATCATACACAAAATGACATAAGCTGCGTAGCCATGTATATAGTCACTGAATCAATAAGCATCCAACATAAAGCCATGATTTACATAAAATGCATTGGTCTAGAAGACCACTTATGGTTATGCAGCTTACGTCATTTTGTATGATTGCCCATAAATCTATTGAAAACTAATAAGGGCTACAGTAAAATCTCATCATTCAAAAATGAAATATCAAACGCGCCAAATGTTTCCTAGCGAGATTTACTAACATGTAAATTTTTCAATAGTGAAATTTCTAAAAATGGGAAAGAATTCCTATCAAGAATATATTATAGTATTTTGAGCATATCAGCTCTTCTCTATCACTTAAGACGACTTAAGTCTATTATATGTTCAATCAGCTCTAACTTAATCAGAATATCATTGCACAATATTGGAGCGATATTACTTCTTAAGGAAAGACACAAATTTTTACGAATTTAACAAAACATGAAAATGGGCATGAATATAAAACAAGATGTGAAAAATAGCTTACGAGAGCTATTTCCTACAAATTTTAACATGATAGAGCTTTATTAAAGCTTAAAATATATATATACTTATATGGCAGCAACCGATCAGATTAAAAATATTACATGATACACACACACACACACACACACACACACACACACACACACACACACAAAACAACATACAAAAATTATAGAAATATTGTATGATTACATAATTGTTTTTAACTTAATTCCAGAATGATACTACAGTAAAAATATTATCCATTTATAACAACGATTATAATTATAGTAAAAGGATCCCATACCGAAAATGGAAATTGAATTTCGGTCAAATTGCTTGAAAATTTGATGTGTTTTAGATCTTGTCGTCTTGATGAAAGTCTCCACAGGCATGATTCTCTGTAATGACCATTTGACCTCCACGAGGCGTCACTTTTCGAAATGGACTAGTACTACAATTTCTTATTTTCAACGTGTATGATACATTCTTACGTCATTATTTGCATTTTTTATGTATATTTTTAAGTAAAAAGTTATAAGAATAATATTCACTTGATTTTTTTTCACAAATCGGGCTTTTGATTATAAATACTTTTAATTATTATAAGTTTTGTATTACAAGATCCAATAGAAAAATGAATTTTTACTATTTATTAAAAAAATATAATTTTCTTACAAGAAAAAAATAATTAACTGATAAGAACTAATAGTATGAGTAGTTATGAAAACATCTATTATGAAAAATAGCTCTAAAAAGAATTGTTTGTAAAAGTAGTTGTAAAAATAATTGATTTAAAGAGCAACTCTGAAAGGAATTACATAATAGATCATAGGAGTTCAAATACAATCTCGGGACGCGCACAAAGATTGTTCGTACAAGCCGGATGTTCATTGAAATGTGTTTGGAAAATCGAATTCTAGATTGAGTTATTAAAACGTTTTTATTTTTATTATTTTGTACAACAATTGATTTAAACATTGTATTTTTAGAGAATATTTATTAACAAAATTATCTTGTGCGAATTAACAATATTCCGCTGAACTATAACTTACAGTTAACACAAAATTGCACAAGAAGAATAGTTTGGAATACTTTAATATTATAGAAATATATATACATATATATATATATATATATATATATATATATATATATATATATATACACGATATTACACGATTACCTTATCGCTTACAGTTTACCTTTGCTGTTTGTATTACGAAACATCGAATTATTTATGAGAATCTACAGTCATTATGATGAGCATATCCGCTAGAAAAAGGGACGATCAACCGACTGCAAGTCGAAATAACATCATTCCGCTGTTTATGCACGCGCTCTTATAATAACCGAATGACATTAGATAAGTAACTAAAAACTCTGTAACTATAATTCTAAGGACTCTAGCTTAAACTCGGTTTAAATTATATACTCTAACAAAATGAGATAGCAATATTTTGACTGGCCTACTCAATATAAACAAAGCAGTGTTCTTCGTGCATTTCATAATTGTGCCAAAAATTCCGCGTCCTAGATAAGCAACACAGCGTTGACTTAAATTTCAAAAATCAAGTTATCGACTTCAATATCCTTATAGTTTTTTTGTAAGAAATAATTAAGGAGGGATTCTGATCTAGAAGCTTGATTTTTAGGCTATTTTCATGAATTTTTTCTAGAAAATTCGTAAAGTCTATTCAAATCAGGATTTTTCTTACATATTAGTACATATTTCAAGTATCTTTTAGAATTTTTTTGTTGTAATTTTCCAAGAAAGCCTTATATAACATCATAACAAAAATAAGGTGACCATGATTGCGGCTGTTTTGCTCGTCTGAAATAAAAAAAAACAAGAAAAGATTCTTAAAGAATATGAGTTTGGCTATCATTTGACCCGTGATAAAAAAAAATATTAAAAAGAAAAAAATCATTTTAAAAATTACTTTCCGATTTTTTCGAATTTTTTCATCTTTAAAGTGCTGTAAAATAAATAAAAATGAACATTTTGACTTTATTATGGTTCAAACGAGAACTATATATATGCGCTAAAGATGTGCGCAAAATTTGGGCGCGATTGGTCAATAGATTTCTCAATAGATTTGGAGAAATCATCAGTTAAGAAAATGCTGTTTCGAGAAAAACGCAATTAAAGTTTTTAACTAGTTAGAGATAACACTTGAATAATATTATTTACAATCAATCTGCTATTCCAGGACTATAAAGGACATCTTCCTCTTCATACATATCCTGCAGAGCTGCTCTTTCGTCTCTGAGCTGCGCCCATTGATCTTTTTCGAAATATACAATGCTTTATTACCTGCTCCTGAGCGCACCTACATTCCAGGCACTATATCTTTGTAACTTTTACGAATCCGCAAAAATCCTTTTACGTATTTATGTTACAATCCAAATACTTGCAAAAAATGTATTTAAAAAAATCGATTTTTTTTTTATCCTCTAGACTAGAATCCACCCTTAAATATATTATCCTATTTTTTTACTTAAAAATATACACAGAAAGAGCAAATAATAATGCACCATATTCGTTGAAAATAAGATATTATAATATTAACGTTTGGAAAAATGACGCCTCGTAGAGGCGTCAAACAGTTCATTACAGAGAGTCGTGCTTGTGGAGACTTTATCTGGACGACAAGCTCTACAACGTATCAAATTTTTTGGCAATTTAACTGAAATTCAATTTCCACAAGATTTGTGATGGGATCCTTTTTATTATAATATGACGTGGAAAAGTCTTCATAAATTTACTCAAAATTATATATAAATATATGTGTATTTGATATATTGAATTTCTTCAACTTTAGTAATAACAATGGCTGTGGGAGTTAACGCAGTTATTAATGCGTTATTATTATCTTATATTTATTTACATTCTTATATTTTATTACATAAATCTTGATTTCAATGAGCGCAATACAATAAAAATTTAATTTTATTTTTGATCAGTATCATTTTACTTTTATGTCAACAACAATCATTGGAAAAATATGAAAATCTATGGATGTTGCTACGTGGAAACTGCCAGTGAATCCGAGTGAGACAATGGGGCGTTTTTTCGTTATCCAAAAAGCGACTACAGCTAAGATCATCTTTAGGAGTCAGAAGACAAAGATAACATAGCCGTTGATTGCTTCTGGTTTACATAACAAAAAAACGCCACTGCTCAAACATTGTTGCTAACATAAAAGTAAAAAAAGTTGACTCCCACAGCCGTTGTTATTTTTTATTATTTAAAAAAATTAAACTTTAAGTTTATTCACATTAGTAATATACTCTTCCAACTTTTACATAATACATCTAGTAAATAATAAAAATTATATTATAAGTGTTATTAGAATGTAACTGCGTCTTGTTTTGAAATCTTGTTTGTTTTGTAAAAGTAAATTGTTTTTAATTTTATATATACACAATGTATGTACATTATATATATATAAAATTAGGTATATATTTTATTATAAAATGTAACACGTAACTAACATTTTATTTTTTTATTTAATATCGACTTTCTCATTTTTTTTCGTTTTATCATTGATATATATCTTAATTTTATTGTAAATAATACGAAAGTTGAATGTAATAAAATAACGTCTTGTAATATTATAGAAAAAGCGATATTCTATATTACATATTATATATATTTTATCACTTTATTGTATTTAAGCTCAGCCATATTCCTTTTAGATAATGCTAATATATTAGATATTTTTCAAATTGAACATAGATGTATCCCTTATTTTTAGAATGATATTAGAAACATATGAGATGTAGCTTTCTGAAATGTATCTTTAATGAAGATTCGTAACAAACCGATTTCCTTACAAACCGATCAAATTAAATATGCTTCATTTAATGTGTATATTTCTATTTTACAGTATGTACGATGTTTTATCATATATCATAAGTTAATGATACTTAAACAACATTTATTTAAATTGAATTATAGAATATATATATGCTCAATTATATTTACCTGTATAGAATTGATATGTCGCTCAATTTTTACATATAATAGGCTGCGTTCGGATAGTATGCTTGCAGTCATTCTATTCTGATTTTATCTAATAAACGGTAAAGATAGAATGATATTGTTAATAGCATTCTCCGAATGCAACCATAGAAAACATTTTAATAACGTTGTTCTTGCAGGCTCTCATATTTCAATTTCACAGATTTAACAAAATATGTAATGCAAGATCATTTTGTGTTATAGTATCATTTTATTGCTGCGTGCATTATTTTTTTTAATCAATTGTCGCGATATTTTTTGAAAATATTTGCTGTAATAAGAATTTATAAGGATGCAAAAATATAAAACATTCACATATTTTATACATATATAAAATATGCGAGTAAATGACATTTTTATACATGTACATGTGCAGTATATACATTATTTATATAGTCAACTTCATATATTGGAGAAAAAAATATACCTTTTTGCATCCCATTCTTGTAACACCAGTAAAAAATTTTGTAAGTAATTGAGTAAGTGCTTGTAGAAAACATTTGAGATAATAATTGTGGAGATTTATTGGCTTGAATATAGAAGGCAAAGTACATATAAAGAATATTCGATCTATATTTCTATCTGGTGTTTTGTTCAGAACAAAATATGGCCATTTGATTCAAAGTTTTCGTTTGTGCACAAAATAATACCATTAATATCACGAATTGAGAATCATATAGCCATATCTGCTTCTCAACTTACGATAAATACAGACCGGAATATAAATGTGTTTGAAAATGGTAGCTTTAAAAACAATCAGTTTTATGTAATCTTCTACGATATCCATTTAATATCATAAGATAGTAATATCTCACTAACTTAATAAATCTCTTCATTGTACTTGTTATTAAAAAGTATCTCCTAGGAATTGCAGTTTTTACACATAGTTTCATATTTTCATAAGCAAATTTTCCATACGTGTTTACCCCTAATAAGTCATAATCATTCTCCGTTTTATATATCGCAATGTCCTTCCATTTGTAAGAATTAACTTTAGATATGAGCGGATCCATTCTTACATTTGTTAAACTAAACTATACATACATATATGTGTATATACATATAGAATATTCCATTGCATATTTTCTCTCTGAACATTGCAATCTAAAATATTTCAAGTTTTCTCAGATTACTCTAGCAAAGTCCTACATTAAAATTTCTTTTTAAAATTAAATATATCAATCTGAAAATTCCAATCTTTAATCTTGTAACTATAAAATTGTTGAAAATAATTAATTTGGCAATAAAGTTATTGATAATTGAGAGAAAACGTGCGATGTTTACAAATGCTTACATGTATACACAATACTCCATTTTATGACATGTCTGGAATAAACTCAACAGTAAAAAATTGTATGTCTCTAGTATATAGCAGTGTGTCAATTATACAATATATTCACAATAGCGTATCACACATACACACATACTTATTCTGAATAGTGAATTCTGCAGAAAAAGTTTATTTCATTTTTAGTTTATGATTCGTGATACTGTATCAATATATTCTAATGATGTTTTAACCCTGATAATGTATCTTAATAATGTTTGAAATATACGTGTGTATGTTAAAACGATTATTAATTTTTAGTCTTGCTCTAGTATTTAACTTTATATATACATATACAGTAAAGTGAATAACTCCTTTTTAAGAGGGACATTAAAAAAAAATTAATATTATAATTATAAATTATAATTATAAATTTTAATAAATAAACATTTTTAAGATAATATTATATCTTATAAGACTGTATATGTGAGAAACACAATCTATAGAAATCAATACCTAGCGGTCTAGCTGGATGAATCTTAAGTGCTTATATTTTGTGTGAATTTACATACTATTGTACGTAGTTCTTTAAAATGCTCATCGAAATGATTTTTCGATCTTGAAATGCAAACTCTGTTAAATTATTTATCAATAATATCACGAGTTAAATTGACTAGCAATTTGATGTTTTTTCCCACCTAATTTTTAAGATAATTGTTAACGAAACACATAAATAATATTATATTATTATATTTGTAAATAATTAATAACTTAATGTATAACATCACTGAGATCACAACAAAAATTATGTCAAGTTATGATATCACATTTTATTTTTTAAAATTATACTTTCCTATTGAAGGCTTTTAATCAATAATATTTGGGTTTTTAAATAAAAAAAATCATAAAATTCTTCACATTAGTTAAAAATTACATTTCACACTTATTATTTTCATTTATTATTTCACATTTATTTTTTCACTTAAAAGAGGAACAGCTTATAATCATGTCCTTATAATTTGCAACGAATTTTGGAACGCGTTATAAAATGGGACGAAGAGTTTTTAGATCTACTTTGTCTAGTTCAAGACGTTGGTCACGAAGGTGTACAAGGATGTCCTGTAAATTTTTGCCAAAAGCTTTTTGTGTAGAACGCACTAAACTGAATCGAAAAAAATTCTCTATCATTTTGCAATTTTATAACACTTCAAGATCGATTAAGGCTATTTTCTTCTTTCCTCCTAAGAACTAACTAAGCACCTTTTATTTGAAACATTTTTGTCTTCAGAATTTTTGTAGATAAACAACAAGGATGTAATAATTCAATTCAGAATTCTGTGTTTCACTGTATCTGACTGTGTCCTTGTTGGAAAAAACCTATGTAATTCCACAATTAACGTTACAGTTTAATTAATATTTTGTTTTTAATAAAAGAGCTGTAGAAAGACTATTTCATATTTTTCATTTTCATACGAATTATTTGTTTATTTATATATAAGCTTTCCTGCATTATATCAGTAACAAATTCTTTGGCTAATTTGAAATCTTTCCTTAGTAAAAATATTTATAAAAATACAGTAATGTATAATGAAACAAACGTAATCTGTACAAATATATATTGATGAGTAGAAAAGAATTAAAATCATTTATATAATTACTTTCAATTGGAATTATTTGAAAACTGTCTCGTATATATTATTTAAATATCAATTCAATCACAATTCCAAAATCCAAATTGAAACGATATAAAAACAAAGAATACAAAATTATATAAAATAATATATATATCATCTCAAAAACATATACTCTTACTTCGCCATATATTTATATTTAACAATTTAATATTAACGTAATTTATATCTTTTTTTCCACAGATTTCTTGTAAATCTTATTGAAATTACAATACATATTTTATCAACATAAGTTTTTATTCATTTCTATGAAGTACAAAATAAATATAAAATCAATTGTCGATGTTACTGCTTAGATGAAAGAAAAAGACTGACCGTTATTTCTTTTCTATTCTCTTCCTCTTTATTGTTCTTTTCGCATTCTCTACCAAATCTTTGTAACACTTTGAAACACTCCTGCGACTCACAATAATAAATCATTAGCAGAAGATATAGAAATTATTAAAACTTTACAAACTAGCTTGTATACCTGACATATTTGGAGATACATTTGCAGTAGGTATACTCGAAAGTATACTTGAATATACTTAAAAGTTGACTTGGATGTACTAACTGGTATAGAGACACCCAAATTTTTTTTCAGGTATATGTTGGAAAAGAATAGATACGAAAATAATTTTAGAAAATATGCCAAACATTTTTCTTTTATCCATACATTTTAAAAAAATTATAGAAATTTATGTTCTATTCAATTCTCTTTCTAAAAACTTTTTTTTTATTGGCCTTTAGTCTGTAATTCTTAATAACCGTAATGATGTCGTAACTTTGGTCATAAAATTATTTTTGGGTACGCTTTCAAAACATTCAAAACCTGCGCAATGGCATATAATAATGCTATTGATCGTTACAGTCGTCAAGAATCATTTTGATTACAATGTATTGGTTTGTCAATATCGAATGGTCATTTATAATGGATATAGAAATATCAATATATTCATCAATGTAAAAACTATTTATCCTATACTAATTTATTAAGTAATACGAATAAAACTATCAAATTAATTAACAGATTTAATTTAATATATCAAAAAAAAAATTAAGAAAAACGTATGAATTGTATGTTAGAGATATTTTAACATTCTTGTCGATCGAGTGAATCGTTAATTAAAGTTAAGTTGGATCGAAATGGCTCAGAGAGAGTTACAGAATAGAATTATTAAATTTATATTAAAGTTTATAGAAACTAAAAAAGTAGATAGGTCAAAAAACGAGCAAAGAAAGATCTAAAGATTTAAAATAATATAATATTTCACATTACATTACAAAATTAATATTCGATGTCATAAAGTTATCATGGAACGTAACTTTTACGAAAATATATTATTTTAAATTAGATTTTTTTTTGCTCATTTTTTGATTTATCTATTTTTTTAGTTTTGGCAATATCGAGCGAATTACGTCTTTTAATATTTTTTTTATACATAAAATTTTTAATCTTCTCTACAGCAGTGCCTAAAACTTTTCTCTCGTATAACATGTATTTTATATATCACTGAAATGGTCGGGTGGTTTCAAATAGTCGTCGACCATTGTCCACTCGTATTGCCCATATCGAATAAAAATACTGAGGTTGCAGGAAAAAAAATCATTCCCAATAGCAACACCATTTCTCCCAGAATTTTTCTGTATCCCCGGCTCCGGCGCGCCCGGCATTCCCGGGCCACGAAACTGCCTGAGGACCTCGTTGCCACATTGTTAATTAACAATTTTCATTGTTGCCATTTTTTCTAGCAATTGCGTACGCATTCGAAGCTCACGCTTTTGTAAACATCATTTGTCCTTGTTTATATTCGATAAGCGACAAGAATAAAGTGTAGTCTCATGAATGTTGCTAGGGTTGCTACAGATTGTTAATGTGAATCATATTCTGTAGGGGAGAGAGATTCATTGCTAGGACGTTGCTGGTGGGGGAACGCTACTCGCTGATTGGTCGTTTCGAGTAACGTTTTACCGCGTCGTGTCGTCAGTAACATCGTTTCTAATCGTTTCTTCAGTCCTTCTTCTACGCTGTAAGCGGTAGTGTTTTCTCGTCCCGTTAATTTCTGTTATTTCTGTTGTATCAGCTGTATTCTGTGGTATTTCTGTATCTGTGCTTATATTTCGTAAAATCCTCGTGGATCACGCTCGACGTGGACTGACTCAATTAAAAAATCTATGTAATCGTCGAGACAACGGTTTTTTAAGTTCAAATGGGACCAATCGTGTTTTCTCTATACAATAGGCTACTCATGATTAGTCGGATGGACTAAATGACGAAACAATATATTATGGTTAATGTATACAAGTCATCAGTAGAGCAACAACACACGTCGGCCAGCCTCGACGATTTCGGCGTCATTTGTTTATAATCTTAGTGCTCGACGTAGCGGTGAATCTCGGGTAACTTTGGAAACTTCGTCCAACTTGGTCGCGTGGAGAATAATTAGCGAAACACGAAGGTAAATAGAAGTGAGGATGTGCATTTGAATTCTTGAGATTTAACACGAAATCTTCATGTTAGTCCCAGGGCCTCTAGAAAAGAAATTTATACGAATAACTAGATAAATGTTATACGTAACGTGTATTATTTCCGTAGTTGTACATTTCAAAAATGGAGATCCAGGAAGCAAAATTTTGATTGGCACGAGACAAATATAAAATAGCGTTGATGTTTCTTTGAATCTGATAGTCGATAAGTTTTGTACTGCTTGCAATTTTTTCGGAATCTTCTCTTGTTTTTCTCTTTCACACTCTAATATTTATCTCGTTTCAAAGTGAAATATTTTCGAACAACGCTACAACAAATCTGTTAATATGGGGGGGGTTTATTTTTTATTCCTGCATTAGAACTCTTTCTCACTTTAGAAAATCGCGAATATCACTGTAACTTTCAAAACTACATATTAATTCATCTGATGATATCTGTGTTAATTAACAGATATACCCAAGGACTTTGATTCTTTCTCGGTTACTTTAAAATTTCCAAAAATTTAGGTTATTTCATCTTTATATCAAATTCAGTTGTAAAGTTTAGTGTCGTTAATCGTGCACGGACTATGAGCATTAATATAGAAAAGTAGTCATTTCTCAATTTGTGAAAATTTCCGAGGGAAAGAATCAAAGTCCTTTGGTGTACTAGCGATATTGATTCGGCGTTGTAAATTAATGAACTACGAAGCATAATGTACATCAATGT
>Ga0157363_1004727_pt1 | contig 12610 bp, 12 predicted proteins | sample AttsexASBM1_FD_111477 | JGI IMG/M metagenome (GOLD analysis project Ga0157363, IMG submission 111477) | Fungus gardens microbial communities from leaf cutter ant in Ribeirão Preto, State of São Paulo, Brazil - Atta sexdens ASBM1 | ecosystem: Host-associated > Fungi > Mycelium > Unclassified ...
CACGCACGCACGCACACACACATACACACACATATAATATAATTATACACATTCAACGTACATAATATAATTATTATATTAAATTTCAATTATGAATCAAGTAATTTTTGTAAAGTTTGTAAAAACATTTATCTTGTATCAAACAACGATAACAATAATAAAATATAAATTTAATCCTATAAAATATTAATCAAATATTTCAAATGTAATCAAATATATTTAGAGAATTTTTTTTAAATAAATGGAAAAATGAAAATTACAATAAAAGTAATATTTTATTTTTAAAATCATTCAATCAAAATTTAAATGTGTAATTTTATGAATAAGATTACCTTTAGAAATTTGCATTTATCAATGAAGGATTATAAAATATAATTATGTGTTTATTAAATATACATTTGAGTATAATTTTCCTAAAATTCAATATAATTAAAACATCTGTTTTATATTTTTATGGAAATTAATTTATTTATGTGTGACTGGTAGGATAAAATCATAGATTCAAATCTAGATAGATTGTGCACTCCATTAAAAAAAATAAAATATTAACATTGATAAAAGGAAACAACAGAAATGCAGTTTTATTTAATTATGCACGGATAAGGAGAAAAAAAAGGAGATGGAATCACTTCTTTTCTAGAAATGAAATGCGCATTATTTTCTCTCTCTTATTCTCATTCTTATATTTTTAACTATGTATATATTTTTGTTTTTCAATGTTATCATTAGTTGTCGCACACAGTCTATCTACATAAATCTACGGATAAGATATATTCGACACCATAATTTTTTTGCTAATAATTTATTTTAATTTTCGACAAGAAAATTTCAATACAAAAATTACATTATTACTAATTTTTGTTCTTTTTTGTAATATATTGGATATGTACTATTAATTACAAAATAAGGTTTAATACTTACCAATCATGAAATGTTTATAGTAATTGCCATGTCGCCCATGTCAAAGATGTGATAATGTCCAAAAATGTCTGTTACTCTAATTTGTACAATTTCACAAGCATTTTATACAACTTTATAATCATTATAATAGTAATGATTTTTTAATGAAGACAGTAATAATTCAATTACACAGAATAGAAGATTGACAATAATATTTTACGAACAATTATATGTTTATTTATCATAAATATTTTTAAAGAAACGTTAGCATGCAGTAATATATATAATACATATTTTTATCTTTAGAATATAATATGAGTAATGTTTCCATTTAATAAAGAAAATTAAAGATAAAATTGGAAAACTTACGTTAAATTGAGATGCAAGTACTAAAAATTGTATCTATTATTCATTGCGCTGTAATTCTTATGCAGTATTTATTTTGCTACATTAATTATAATAATTAAATAAGTTTTGCGTGAGAGTAACAATGTTCTGAGTGCTCTTTACAAATTTTTTTCATGGCACTGGCTGAATATACAAAGATTAGTATTTCGATACATGACATCACTATATTACTGTCAAGTAAAAATACTGTGTGTCTCATCTAATTTTATCCACTACATCAGCCATTTGTATTCGATATCTGACAGTGAAGATTTTACCTGATATTGTCCAGTTAGATTGCAGATATTGCATCAAGTAATCATGTGGGTATATTGCAATCATATTATGCAAATATGTAATCATAAATTCATGAAATAAAATACAATAGAAACTAATTTATAAGATTAATTTTCACATACATAAAAGTGATATCGATCGCATTCACATTGTTTTAAGATTCTTTTATGATTCTTAATTCTTCATTTGATATCATTATTACCAACGTTATTGTAAGAACTATTTGCATGATTTATATATGTAAGAGTTTTTGTTTTATATTTCCAAGGTTGGTAAAAAAACATGATTAAACGTGTGTTTAAATAGTTCAAAACTATATACTTAATTGATGTTTTCAATATATTTTAAATGTTTTTTATAACTATTTAAAGCATATTAGAAACATTGAAAACATATTTAAAAAGAAACACAACGTTTTATTCTTAAAAAAAAAAAAAAAAAAAAAATTTAAAAAAAATTAAATATTTAAAAAAAAAAAAATAAAAAAAAAATAAAAAAAAAAAAAAAAAAAAAAAAAAAATAAAAAAAAAAAAAAAAATTTTTTTTTTTAAAAAAAAAAAAAAAAAAAAAATCTTTACCAACCTTGTATATTTCTATTAAAAGTAATGCAAATAGAGGAACAATAAATATATGTAATAAACCCGTATAAATATATAACGAAACTGTTTAGTTAAATTTCAATACACTTCTCACATAATTGTATATGTAAGCATTGTATATGTAAGCATTGTATTATATTCAACGTAAGTAATAAGGAACATAATATGGGATAAGCATGTTAGTTACTTTTCTCTAAAAAAAAGTTAAATTTTATCGAATTTTATCATTCTTCCCATAATTATTGCAGAAATCACATCTATAAGAATGCATTTTTAAACAATACCTTGTTACATATGAAACAGAAAAAGGATCATAAAAAATTATATTAACCAAAACTTTTTATGAATGCGCCCAATGTACTCCAATTATAATATCTTCTTTTTTTATAGTATCGTAATGATATACAAAGAAAATAAGCAGAAGTTTATATTATTAGATAAAAAAAACATATTTTACATATGTTACTTTGCTGTTTCATCTTTAGGACTCTCAGTTCTAGTAGGCACTTCTGCTTCTACTTCCCTTTCAGCAATCTCCAATTCTGACTCTGCTTCCGTTGTTGTTTGTGCTACTGGTTCGGTTTCTGTATTTGTTTTTGGTTCCGTTTCCGCTTCGGTTTCAGTTTCATACTGTGCCTCTCGTTCCAGTATTGGCTCTGATTGAATCACATCTGAATCCAATTGATTACCACTGTCATCTGCAGGTAAATCCTCCGATATACTTGTATCTATACATCAATATTTATAATAAATACATATCACAAAATACTTTTATTTTTTAATCTCGATATATAATTTCTAATTATTTTAGAACTATTTTAAAGAAACTATTTTAAAAAGACTTATGAATCTACACTGCTCACTACTCATTTGTAAAATAACAAAATTACCTGAACAAGAAGGATCGGACATCAATGAAAATACCTTTTCTTCAGGCATATCTTTTGTTAATTTTTTGAAATGGACCACTTGATCGGAAAATGATTGCCAAAATGATTGACCTTCAGGTATCGTAAACATAGCCTGTATATTTTTCAATTGATAAATATAAAGTAAAAATGAATTTAAATAAGTATATATTTCGTTTTTTTTATATGATATATTACCTTATACTTGTTATATATATGCTCAGCTTTTTGTCTAATCTGTTCCGCTTTTTGCTTGAAAATAGCCTACAAAGAATGTTACATTTATTATCGCAGAGTAGAAGTAATATAACATAACCGTTCAGTAAAATATTCAGTAAAATATTTATATTGAAACTGTTGGACATTTTTTCGCGTTAATTAACTTTATATTTTTAGATAATATTAAATCTTATAGGACTGTATATGTGAGAAACACAAACTATAGAAATGCCTTAAACGATCTAGCTAGATTTTAAGTGCTTATATAATACTATGTGAATTTATATACTACGTATATAATCCTTTAAAAATGTGCGCTGAAATGATTTTTCGGTCTTTAAAACGCAAACTCTACTAAACTTCCGCAGCAATATCAAAAGAATTAATTATTTACAGATTTTAATATGTCATTCAGCATTATTAAGATTGTTCTAAGAAAAAGCATCAAATTGTTAAATCACTAGTCAACTGTGATATTACTGCGGTAGTTTAATAGAATTTGTGTTTCAAAAATTAAAAGATCATTTCAGCACGCATTTTTAAAGGACAATATACGTAGCATATAAATTCACACAGTATTATATACAAGCACTTAAGATTCAACTATACTATTTAAGGCATTGATTTTTATATTTTTAAATCTATAAAGTCTTCTCTTATCTCAGTGAAAAAAATTTCCAGTTGTAAAATAAACATTCTGCTAATAAACGCAACTAGCTATTGTGTATAAACAAATTATGAGTGCGTTTCATTTCACGCATGATGTGTATCATTTTAATCTTCTTTAACACTCGGTAAACAACAAATATAAAATGGGACATCCGTATCCGATATCTCTTTAATATAAAGACATATATTACTCCTTTTTAATATAAAGACATATGCTGTTTTATACATACCCCTTCTTCTTCACTTAATTTCCACTCTCCTAAATTTCCAATATATCGTCGTAGCTATATATATAATGAAAGTAAAAACAAAATTATTATAATTTAATAATATTATAAAGTTATTAAAAAATTTGATTTTTACTTACCCTTTTCACTGTTTCAACAATATGAGGATGTTTCTTTAACATTAAAGGATCAATTGAAAGAGACAAAATTTCATCCATTGCTTGTAAGCATTTGTCTGTATTGGCTCGATCCAGTCCAAGATTAGATTTTATTTGAGCATCTAATTGTAAGAGTTGAGCCTCTATACGAAGCCATCTAAAAAAATAATATATAATAAATGTAAATACTTAGTAAAAATCAACATTGACAACACAAATAAAGCTATAGCTTTAAGCTAAACAGCAAAAAATATCTCATCAAACCTCAATTTATATGTTTTGCGATGAACAGCTCCATCCTTTGTCAAAAGTCGTTTTTCATCTTCTGGGACGGGTACATTAAAATCTAGAGAATCTTTCACTCGCTCTGGTAACATTTCACCACTCTCTAATTGTGCTTTGAGTTTCATAGCTTTTGTAGCAGTTGACCAATCCCATTGTGCTCGAGCTTTTTCACTTTCGAAAGATTTCGGCCTATCTATATCTAATTTAATACCCACATATTCACCAGCAAATGTACGAGCCAAGAGAACTCGGTTTGATGTATCAGAAGACGTACCACTCGATACTACAGTTCCATCAAATAAGGAGCTTTCATTATTTCTTTCTATAAATTAAATAATGTTTTTAAAGATGTAACTAATTTAAAAGATTTTTAAAAGTAAAAAATTATCTACACAAATGCGTACTTTCAATAGCCGCTCTTTTTTTATGCGTCACAGGTGTCATTTGATGCTCATTAGAATCTTCGTTTTTCGTTTTACGACCTCGACCAGTATGTTCTAAACAGAGTAACATTTACAATTGCATTATACTATAATTTTAAATACAAATATAAAAAAATAACCGACTTTTTTTAAAATAAACTTTGATAAACTTTGATAATTAAATATATTTTTCCCCAAGATAAAAATTGAATTGTTAGAAAAGAGAATTCAATAGAACTATTATATAAAAGTAGGGACATAAATAGATAAACAGTATTAAAAAAACAAATATTGAAAATTTTATTAATTAAAAATGATGTAGGAATTGTACAGAAAAAATTTACAGGTTTACATTTACAGATAAAAATTTAGATTTCTGTATACGAATTAATGACAGCTGTTCCAAAAGAACTAATCTTTTTAATTCTTTTGTAGACAAATTCCGAGTTTCATTGGGTTCCTTAAGTCTTGAATATTTTTCAGATATTTCTGATGAAAAAGTCTGGGTTTCTTCATCCACCATTAAATGTGATATAGGTGTCTTTACTGTGCTCCTACCTTTAAATATTAGTTATTATCAGGGAAATTGATTTTAACTTTTGCAAAGAATAACAGTGTATTGCAATATCGATAAACTACATTTCACAATTGAAATGTGATTAATATTTGAACTCAATGTGTTCCTAAAAACACATTGTGCATTGAATTGAAAACAAGAGCTAATAAAAAGTCGATTATTTAATCATTTATATTTGAATAATTTTTATCCATAAAGTTGTAGAAGAAATTCTTTGAAAAACGTGTATCATAATAAAAGATTGTTATAAACACAAGTTCATACCTATATTAGTTTCGGTTTCATCTGAACTCGAAAAATCTGCAAAGCGTTTTGGTTTGATCTTGCGTCCACTGCGACTAACTACCTCTTTTGGCGATTCCTCACCTTGTGAATCTAAAGCACCTTCTGCCACCCTTGATGCATCATTTGAAGCTTTTCCTCTACCACGTTTTTTCTTTATTTCTGGAGTATCTTGCTGCATTATTACATACATTTATTAGATATACGCTGGTATATGTATTTAATTTTATATTCATTTATATAAATATATATGTATAAAAGTATAAGGAACAATCGCACAAATTATTTAAACTTTAAAAATATTTGTCGGCAGTTCCTAAATTTTTTTTTGGAGTATATTTAGTCAATAACTGTTTTCTTATACAGTATTGTAAAATATATGATACTCCAAAACATTACTTTGTACAAATAACAAAAGATAAATGTTGCTTACAGCAGGATTGGGTGTAGATGTAAGAACTTTCCTCTTTACTGATTTCTTTTTTTCTCCTTCGTCAATTACCAAGGAACCAGCTTCTATATCACTATCTGTAGCACTGACTGTTGGTTCTGTTGCTTCAGCACCTATCAAAGTATTATTTATAATAATCCATTTAATTAAAAAATATTTAATCTATTTAGATTTTATTGTCAATATTGATAATTACCTTTAATAGCATCGATATCTGCCAAAGGTTTGTTTCTGTCATTTTTAAGTTCTTGTTCAAGTTGCTGTATACCTTCATGAAAGAATTTTCGACGACTAGGTTTGCCGAATTTTTCTTTGTTTTCAACATAGGTATACAACTCATCAACTTTGCAAACAGCTCTGAAAGATTTAAAATAATATTTCATAAAAAATAATCCTTTAATAATATTTATAAATTTCAGAGAACTAGAATTATCATTTATATTATAAATTACTTACGTTTCTCCTGTACCATAAAAGTAAACACAATATTTAGCATTCTTGGAATTTGGATCATTGACTTTTTCGACCTGCAAACAGATGAAGTGAGATGCAAAACAGATGAAGCAGCATGTATTAAATTTTAATATGACAGACAGGGTACCTATCATGTCAGAATGAATTCCGATCAGAATAATTTCGTTTTTCCTAGAAAACACAATAGAAATCTAGGGAGTAATTAAATAATTCCAATCAGACTTATTCCATAATAGGTATCCAGAATTGATATATATGTTCCTCCATGGAAAATACATTAAGCCTATTCTACAATGTGCTCTTTGTTTCTTGTTTCTTGTTTTTTACCTTTTGCTTTTAACTCCTTTGCAACTGCTTTATCGACAATTGTATTTCTTGTTTCTTTCGAAGTTCGTTAACTCTTATCTCAGGGGATATAAAACAAAAAATTAAATAAGAATCAAAAAGACAAGATGTAAAAAATAGCAAAAAGAAAGAAATTGGAAACAAAAAAACATTGTAGATCAAGCTTTATGATGCATATCGAAATATAATCTCCAAGAAAATAAATATATATATATATATATATATATATATACATATATATATATATATAAATAATTGACATAGTGAAATATTGATAGAAATATAACTTACAACGCGCGTTTATTAGCGTGGTTGGTAACGTGCCATTTGGCGGATTATCGTTAATGTTATCTCGCATTCTGCATAGATCCCGCGTTTTTCTCGCTCCTAAGCAAGAACCACGATCATCCAAGACGCAGCCGCGAGTAACAAACACGATCTGAGCCGCAACTTTTGAATAATTTACGTCACCACACCCCGCAACATCCCTATTAATCATTCTTGGGGGATGATGAAATAACATTGCATCTAACGGCCACCGGGACATTTGTCCAGGTAGCATCGCGTCTCAATACGAACTTACCTTGGCTGGCCATGGCGGATAACCTCGAACTTTGGCGAATACTTTGTCACCGGCCAAGAATCTTTTTAGTAGCTTCACCATGACTACGAATAATCCGTTATTGCGGCACTGATCCACTTTACCGTATGTTTTTGATCGTTAAACGTTACAATAACGATGTGGCGTAGTTAATTTTGCAGACGCATCGCACAAAACACCGCAACAACCGCCATTTGCACGACAAATATCGAAAACACGCAGAAGAGATACGACGCTCAGCTCGGATTGGCGGGATTAGCCGTGGCGTCAACGAGTGGCTGATCTACCGCGCAAAGTCGAGTAAAGCAGTGTTGCCAGTTGTAGGGATTTAATAGTTGATCTAAAAGGTGATCAGCAATTCTCTGAAAAAAAACGAGTATTAAAAATTCAAAGGAATATTATCTATTAAAGGCCTATTATTGTTCCATCTTTTGGTAAATTTTATCTGTGAGGTAAATCTGGTAATCCGCGCATGTAATTGGATAATCTTGCTACTTACTCAACAGGTAAAATTTACCAAAAGGAAAAATCAACTCTAAAGCCTTGTGTCCACGATGCTAGAAATCGGTCGTCAAATCAAGAAAGAATTGACCAATTGCAATGTGATCAAATTGTTCAAATGTGATGATTTGTTAATTTTTTCTCTGTCCGAGATCTCAAATCAATTTCTAGCATTATGGACATCGGGCTTAAGAGATCAGAAAGTGTCGTTATTGTAACGTAAGAATTTCAACCAAAAAATTCAAAAATTTTATCAGAAATCATGTATTGTGGAATACACAGTTTCTGATAGGTTGAAATTCTTATTCTCTATTCCTTTTATTACGCGAAGTCCCTTATTCTCAAAAGGTTTATTAATTTTTTACAAATATATATCATAACGTATATTATTAAAAAAAAATTTCGATCGCCATTTCGATTTAGGTTATGGTCAAAGTCTCGCTACAAATGCTTTGAAACATTTGATGGACTAATTGGAAAAAAGAATTTTACAAACTGACCAATTAAAAAACGCTTCAAAGCGTTTGAAAAAAGTTTGTAACATCACGTTGACCGTATTCTTAATTGTCTGTCCAAAGCGCTTAGTATTATTAATGAATATCATCCGTCAATTTTGACTACGTGATTCTTTTTGTCGCTAAAACAGGAAACAGTCGGTTTGAATAGCTCGTGAAAATTTACCTTAAGTTCCAAAAGTGTAGTGTTACTAGTGGTTTGTTTTCTGTTCCTGCACTTAGCCTGCATCAGAAGTCTCTTGTTTTCGACGAATATCAACATATACTTATATATATTTCACTTCAAGTTCCAAAAGTTTACACTGATTCAGCTATAGAAAACACTTTAATTCTTGGTTCAGCCTGTTCAGCCACAGAAAATAGACCTATATATAATTATTTCTCAGTTGTGAAACTGTGCATTATATTTTTAATTTTCCAATACATGCAGATAGGCAAAAAAATTGATTTCAAAGCATTGATCATAATATCAATGCTTACAAGCGTGCACGAATTTGCAGCGACCATTTTACAGAAAATGATTATAATAATAATAAAAAAATAAATAATTAAAGAAAATTGTAGTTCCATCTGTTTTTACACAAAAGTAATAATATTTTTTAATAAGATATTTTGTATTAAAATTATATAATTATAATATTTTATAAATATGTATACATAAAACATCTGATATAAATGTTTTTCTAATATATATTTTTATGTACAATAGAATTTTGTGAAAATGTAAAAAAAGACTTGATAATTGAAACCCAACATGACAAATGACTCGACAAGCAGCATTCAATGCGACGATCAAAATAAATCAATAATAAGCCTTTATAAATCTACGATGGATATTCAACGTGATAATCAAAACGAATCAATGGACATCCTACACGAATTTCCAATGGATGTTCAAAATGAAGTTATAATTTTTAATGAACTAACACATGTCACAAGTCAACAAAGGTAAATACGAAAAAGCATTTCAATTTATTTTAATTTGTAAATATTGTCAATAAATTTTTTGTTTCAGAAAACGGTTTAAAATTAATAAAACAGAAAAGATATTTTTAAGAACTGGTAAATATAATATAGAATGTTTTAAAAAAATTGAGTTTACTGAGCAATCATGGATTAAATTTGCAAAATATATTCATTATAATAGACACTTAAACAGACTTTTAGTAGCAGAAAACAAACGTTTACAAGAGAACATTTTAGAAATGCAATCTGTAATACAAACATTAACAAATACAAATTCGTTAACAAATAATGTCATTTATACTCCGCAAGATGATGATGACATTGTATTACTTAATACTATATTATCTGATGAATATGAAAGAAATGGGCAAAAACTTAATGAGCAGCAAGAAGCAAATGTTGAAGCAAAACAAGATTCTATAAATGTTTATATGGATCATGATTATTTTATACGAATTAATTGGTACTTGACTGAATATGTTGAAATAGTAATTACATATATATCTGACTATATAGTTTCAACTGTTATAAAAAAAATTAATTGCCTTTTTTGTAAACAATTGCTCATTTCAAGTAAGACACATAAGGAATCAAATACATTTATTGACAAGCTGTATCAAGCATCATGTGATGTTATTAAAATATGCAAGACAGCAGAAAAAATGTTAAGACATAATCAAGACAAATTATTTAAAACTGACAATATATTAGCTGATTTAATATGTCAATCTTTACGCGTACTTCCTTCAAATATATTTAATATGAGTAAACATATTGAATATACTGTTACGTGGTCATTTGATCATCGAAGTCAATTAATACAACTAATTTTGAAAAATTTTTTAAATGTGCGACTTAAGCATGAAATTACATTTGCAAATTCCACTTAAAGAATACAAATGAGAAATAACAAATAACATTTTTTTAATCTAATAAAATTAAAATTGTGTTCATGTAAAAAAATTTTAAAAAGTTTTTTTCTAATATTATTTACTATTGATTATATCAGGGTGTATCTTAAATAGCGCCCACTAATTGTATAGCGTTATTACTGTTAAAAAATTGAGTAAAAAAAACCTGAATCATTTTTTTCTACAATGCTCAAATTCGAAGCAGTTATTACCAGAGTAAAGCTAAAGCAGAGTAAATCCAATTAGTGCTTCTTTCAGTTATCCAGACGGGCGCACGTCTATCACGATAATTGCTTTATTCTGTAATAACCAGGATTGGCAAAGATTAATGTGTTTTTTTTTTAAGAGAGAATAAATCATTTTTCTTAAATATGTTCTTAATGCTTCAAATATGTTTTAAACAGCTGTATTATAAAAAAACATGTTTTTTACCAATCTTGATAATAATTGTTTTATTTTGCATTGTAGAAAAAAAATACCCGAGGACTCTGTTTTAATTTTTGATGAGAAATAGCGCTATAGATATATGATTAGTGAACGGTATTTAAGAAACATCTTTTGTATGTTTATTACTATTAAATATGTTATACAAAGTATCTACAGATAACACAATGCTCGTATACAAATAAAATGGACTAATGACTCTTGCACACAGAACTTAGCAACGCTTTCCGCGCAACAGAAGTTGATTAATCAGTTTTTCCATAAAGGTTAATTATTAATATTCCCGAATTAATATTCCCGAAGAACATAACCCATGAGAAATTATTATTACATATCTCCCTAAAATACCTACCTTATAATAAGTTATTAAACTACTATAATATAAAATGATTTCTGCTCCATAAAGGTATAAAATGATTTCTGCTGCGCTAACTTCCGCAAATGTTGCCGCGTTCTGTTTACTTCTGTGCAGTTTTGCACTAGTACAATTTAAGAATATCTGTTTGTTTTAATATATAAATCTACCTCAATTTATCGAAATAAGATTAGTAAATTAATGTTCCTGACTATGAGAGTAATAGAAAGCCTACATTAGATTAAGCTACTCTATAAGTTCAATCTTTGAAAAGGATACAATATGGTATATATGCAAGTACATATATAGTGTATATTAGTAATTCAAAATTGAATTATTTAAAAGTAATGAAGATCCAGCTTTGACCTTAATAAGCATTTCTAATATTTTTTGTTTATTGGAATTTAAAAATTGTATACTGTTCAATTACTACAATAAACATACTTAAAAAAAAATGATGAGCGGTCCTATCTCGCCACGCACTTGTACTTGGTAGTACTATTCAGCAATCTTTAGTAATTAATATCTACCTTAGTAATTAGTAACTCGTTAACTATTGCGAAATTTGTAAAGACTCTTCGACTCGGTTTAGTCAATTTTACTTGCATACGAGCATTGTATCAATAATATTAGATACTCTGTATATTTAAGTGACATAAAGAAAGATTTTCCCGTAATGTTTTTATCAAAAATGTTATTTTTTTCTTAAACGGTCTAGCTGGATCTTAAGTGATTGTATTTCTATATTTCTCACGTACGGTCCTATAAGATATGAATGTTTCTCATGTATGATCCTAAGATATATTGTTATTTTTCCCTTATGACTGTAAAAAAATCTAGCTTGGTATATTTAAGGCTGTGAATAAAGAACTGAGACTAATAATGAAGCGAAATAAGCAGTTTAACAATTTACGATAATTTGGTTTATAAATTGTCCTTTACTCGACATTCGGATACAGATCTTTTTTTGTTCAGAGTCTAACGGCCAAATCTTTTTTCTTTGCTCACAAGATTACTCGCTCGTCTCAATACTTTTCGACATCTTTCTAAAATAATCAAAATATTATTTCGGCAAGTCATTGTTATTTATCGTAGTTTACATTTATAATTTTAAATA
>Ga0157363_1004728_pt1 | contig 12610 bp, 3 predicted proteins | sample AttsexASBM1_FD_111477 | JGI IMG/M metagenome (GOLD analysis project Ga0157363, IMG submission 111477) | Fungus gardens microbial communities from leaf cutter ant in Ribeirão Preto, State of São Paulo, Brazil - Atta sexdens ASBM1 | ecosystem: Host-associated > Fungi > Mycelium > Unclassified ...
TCACTCAAAGTTCGGTAAAAACGGAAGATATTTTCTTCAAATATTCATCATTTCTCTACATTTTACATTCTGTCACGTAGCAAACGTATTACGCGGTATGCTTTGGGTGTTGCCGTTTTTATCCTCTTTCTCATATTCCGCTCGATCGATCGTTACTTTTAATGATAAAACGCTTGGACGCAACTATACGTTGGATGTGCATTTCTCGTTAACTCCTACGCGTATATTCGCGAGAACGCGCGTCGCCTAATGAGGCGTAATTGTCGACAGCTGCAGAAGCGAGATGGTGTTCCAGAATGATTTTTCCTTCTCGTAAGCCATTGGCAATTAGAGAAACCGAGCAAAGTCGGGGTCGTTCCAAGACATTTCACCGATAATTACAATCAGACTTCTTCCTCGTTAATGAGGTGCGCGTACAAGGACTCGTTATAGCGGAAGGGATTTGAATCGCGAATGTGAAAGGCAAAATAGGTATGCAAAAATTTATGCATTTGTTCTTGTCATTCGATAGCTAAAAGAAAGCTCAATCGTTGTAAAAGAAGAATATAAGATCAATATTCATTTACGGATTTTTAAGCGTCCGTATTGTAGAAACGTATTGAAATTCGAACCGAAATTTGAATCGAAAGGATTCATTTTGGAATGGATTCTCATAATATTTTTTACAATAAATTATAATTCTGTGTTTTATATTACAGCAAATATTAATTTCAATCAGTTATAAATATTACAATTTCTTAAATCCTTCTACACTTTCTAATATCATCAAACATTATTTACAATAAAAAGAGAAATGTATTATTGTAATTTACAAAATGCGTCCTCAGGATTTTTCTTCTTATAAAATTTAGAAAGCTGTACACTCGACAGATTTAGTAGCGAAAAGCGAGATTATATTTTCCGTAGATAAGCAACATACCGGATCTACTTTAATTGCGATTTACTTTCTGCGATAAAATTTTGTATTTTCTCGAGTTTTCCTGTGGTTCACAAAACGTTATTTCCAACTATACATTAGTGGTAATTTTACTACTACTAGCAGATTTTCCATTACTGCGCGTGACAGATGTAGGATATGATATATGATTTTAAGATATGTATATTTATGATGTAAGTTATTGTAAATCATGTTAACGATAAATTCATGTGGTCTCGCATAACAAATATGCAAATTATCGTTCAATTTAAAAAAATTAATTAATTATATAGTCTAATTTTATCATGTATTATTATTCTTTCTAACAATAAAAGAAAGTATAAAATACATTATATAAAACTGTTTTTAATTATAATATTAATTATAATATTCAAATTATATTCGATTTTTTCCTTTCATTACTCTTGATGCAATAAGTAAATGTACTAAATAAAAATTAGTTATGCAGTTCACAATATTGAGTTGAAAGTTTACTATAGAAAAAGAGTCTCTTTTCATACCGCGAATAAACAATCTTTCTTTATCGAAAATTGCAGCGTGGAATGTTTATTCAAAGCTTTATTTCACTGATAATTGCGAATCTTTGCGAACTCACGGCCGAGTCTTTTGTCGCTACTGAGACATCGTCCAGAAGAACGCGAAACTTCAAAGACGACTCTTCGCAAAGGAACCAGGACAATTTCATTTTAATTCCTCTCTTAACAGCTTTTTGCAGGCGCGATTGTCCTTGTCGTGTCTGACAGGCACAGTCGTTATACGCGATATAATGTAATTTCCAGCCTTAATGACCATGTTGAAACGAATAGAGGAAAAAGGAAGAAGGAAATGGGAGGGGTGTAGAAAGGGATGAGAGTGTTACAGACGCGCAAGATAAAATAGCGAAGCTAGAAATGAGGGTTGAAACACAAAGAAAAAGGAAGTTCAGAATTTATTAGGGTAAAAATAATCAGTCTACCGGGATTTCTTAATAAATATCGTAGAAAATTGAATATTACCACTGCTGACAATGAGAAAAAGGAAAGAATATGTGTGTACATAAGAAAGAAGAAGAAAAGAAATTTGACGGTTGATATACTGCATTACATTGCACAGCAAGCCTATACTTAATACTGCTTAAAGTAAGTCGTAATACTGAATAATATTTGAAATAACTCTGTTTCAATTTTCCTTAGAAAATAAAAAAATAAAAAATCGAGAGATTAGATATTGAATGAATATACGAGTAAAAACAAAGTACGATAAACCACTCGTTTCGCATTATCTATTTTAAACAGGATAATCAAGAGTTTATGTTCGCGGCGAATCGTTATCTGGACAAAGTGATTTTGAACTTTACACGGCATTTCGTACGAAGAAACTTCGTTGTTTAACACTCGATATTCGCGCAGCGTGAAGCTGCCACTAGGAAGGCAATTTTATTTTTTAAAAATTGCAATCGCGTGAAAGTTTTTTTCAGCATTTAAATTACCGAGCTGCGCTCCAATGGTTTCTTTTCATTTTTTTTCTGAAAAATGCATAGGGATCTTTTCACAAATAATTGACGCATGGTTCAGTTCTTTACTTTCGTTCTTTCTTTTTTTCTGTTCTCACATAGAGACATGGAGTACGGTGCTGCCCACGGCGGGTGCTGGCGATTACTGGGCTTGGGATTACAGTGAGTCTCGCTAATTACAAAACCAAAGCATCCACAATAACGTGGTGGTAGAGATATGAGTACGAGTAATCAGTAGATCGTAGCTCTAGTTAAAATGTTTCCATATATAGATCCCTTGGATATAATCGAATATTCTTTTCAATGCATTGAAATTGAATGCAATGACGTAAGTAGCATAACACACAACTTGCAGATGAAAACTAATCGATAATACCAATAATAGTATTATTAACAATTTTAAATATTTAATATATATGTTTTTATTATGTATAAATAAATTCGAATGAAATTGTTTAATAAATTAACAAATTAAATTACTTTTATATCATTATGGCAACAACCGTTTAGTTATGATTTATTCACCAATATTTAGAACTAATTTAGGTGCGTATTTTATTGTTCTACTTTGTTTGTACAGAAATCGTTTAAGTGAAATTATAGTCCTCTTATGTAGTTTCCATTAGTGCATTACAAAAACAGAAGATCCTTTAACATACATATTAAATAATTTAAATTTCTGTTGTAATGAATGTAATCGTTAAACTTCACACTCTATCTGTTATTTTCCCTTTCATTTACATATTATTACGATTTTATACTTCAAAATAAATTGGAAAATTTCTAATTCATTAAAAAATAACATTAATATTTAATAAATTATTTGACAATAATTTATATAATATATGAAGCTATATGACAACATAATAAAAATGTTAATTTCAAGCAGGTTCATAACAAAACAAAATTTGGATAAATATTTGCCATCTATCCAAAATACAATATAATATCATCAAATATCATAGTTGACGATACCATTAATAATTAATAATGTGAGATCCAAAACAATTAATGAACCTTTAGCAATTATATTACTACCAGCATGAATTTTCAATGTTCTTAACACACATCTTTATGAAATTTTAATATTATAATTATAAATATCCCGCTATTATGTTGTTAATGTACTATTTCAGAAAATTAATTTTAATACATTAAACATTTTTCTTTTGTTATTTAAATATTTTAATATACTTGACATGTAATTGATTAATATAATTTATATAAAAATATTCTCTTTTGTTCTGACAATGAAATTTTAATTTGAATCTCATATCATTTTATTTTAAATCAAGTGATACTTGATATACATATAAAAAATTATTTAAAAATGGATAAGCTATAGAAAATCAGCATAAAATTAGCACATTTTAATAATAATACTTCATAATTATTAACGCATTCCTAATTGAATAAATTAATTGGAATATGTAAGATAAAATATTCTGTACTTTTAGACAGAAATAGAGAGGATATATATTTAGGATGTATATGTAAAGATCTCTTTGAATATATTTCTTTATTATCTAATATTTTGTCTAATACTTAAGTCTAGAAAAAGAAAATCAAATGCCTCAAATTCTGTTAAATAGATATTTTGAATAGAAACAGAAGAGAGAGAAATAAAGAAATATTAAAAATTAAATTAAATTAAAATTACAATATTTTATGATATATATACAAAAAATAATAATTTATATATTTATTTGATATAAATATACACAAAAAGATTTATAAATATCTTTTGATTTTCGTTGTTGATCCCAGATATGAATAGCATACGAATTAAAAATACATAAATAGAACTTTTATTTTTAAGAAATATCAATATATTTTGTCATGATTTTAATTAATTTATTTTTCTTATTCTTCTATTTTTTTGTAAGTAATAATTTATTAATCCAAATCAAATTAATAAATTCAAAACTTTAATTATTTCTAACGAGTAACAAACTGATTGATCAAAAGATATATCGATAATAATAAGTTTCACGAGAGTCAAATATGTGCATTCTTGCATGCACAATAGATTGATAGTTGTATGTTACAGGATTAAATGTTAATGCTAATCTGCCCTAGCTCATCCATTTGTGACAATAGATCTATGTTATTAACTATATAATATATATAATATTCTCTCTTTTATACTGTTTAATTTATATTAATAATTATAATATTTTTTTAAACCTAATAATATAACATAATATTATAAATATATAACATAATATGTATAATATAAAATACATGATATGTTATATTATTACGTTTAAAAAAGTATTGTAAAAAAAGTATTATATATATTATGTATAATAAAATATTAAATATATCTAACACAGATTTTTACATAAATCCACTGTCTCAATTTAAAATAAAAAAGTTTAAAAACTCACAGATCTGATGCGCAACAGCGGAGTTGTTGAAACGTTGACCTGTAAATTACAAACACATTCAGATTACAATAGCATTCTAAAAATTAAAATTAAACATTACTGACGCTTAGAATTTTTATTTTTTAAATAGATATTTAATATTATAAGTAGATACTTGATAATTAACTTTTATCAAAAAATGTATTTTCTTTGAGCATAAAAAACGTATATAAATATGTTTCTTAAATTATCAAAAAGAACTTTTGATACTACAAGTAGGTACTTAATGATTTTATAATTTTTCTTGAAAAATTGTGCATCTTTTCCTTGGAATATATAAAATTTCTATAAATATTCGATCAACTATTTTCCTTAATTTGTTTCAAAACAGCTGTTACACACTCTCTAAATTCTTTGAAATTGAGATCTCACTTTAAAGAGTGAAAATTGAGCTTCTTGAAAAAGTGGTTCGATTTTCAATCTTTAGGAGTCAGATTTCACTCTTCAGACTCGGAGTGACATTTTCATTCTAAAAGTTTTAAAGATCAATGAAGTACCATACAGAAAATGAGTCAGTAATTGTTGCGAAAATGAATCATCAATTTTATAAATAATATAATAAATAAACAAATAAATATTACTTACTGCAGGGTTGCTCCGCTGTCGCCAGAAGCCCCCCCAGGCCTCCTCCTCCTCTCGGATTTCCTCGTCGCATTGGGTACAACACTCGCGAAAACACAGTTAATTACTAAAAAATTAAAATTTATGATTAATTACTTAATTATTTCACGCGCGTTAATTACAGAACATGATCATGCGACACTGTCAGTTTTCTGTAGCTGAGCTAGTATACACTTTTGAAACTTATGAAATAGATATGTTTGATATTTAGCGAAAACGAGAAAAAAAATTCTGTTCTAATCTAATGCAGGAATAAAAAATCTCTTGTGACATTAACGTTAATCACGCATGAAACACACTTAACACACGAAACACACCTCCTCGTGACGGAGAAACAACGCGAAGACGCGGGAATGTACAAAAAAGCGATTCACTCGAATGTTGTTTTTTCTTATCAAAAACTACAAGTTCATCAATTACCGCGACCAGCATTTGTTCCTTATCGTGCGGCAAGGTTTCTGCGTTTCGTGTGCAAAACTGCAGGAGCCAAAACTTGTGGCGTTTCCCGTTCCGCAAATGATGACAAGATGGCCGATCTATGTGAATCGCGTCGTCAATTTCAGACGCTTCGGCGACACTGCATTTCCTTCCCACATCCAGCGAGAAATGATTTATCAAATTGATGTCGAGTCAACGAATACGACGTAATATCAATGAATTCGCCATCAATTAAACGTTGATTCGACGTTTAATTGACGATCATTTGGATGGAAATTGACGATCGGATAATTGTTTCGTTCCTTCCGAATTATTTTACGACACAGCATGCATGCTGTTGCGCTTTAGCGTCGAGATTATCGTATCGAGAATAATATGTAGATATGAATAAATGCTAGACAAAATGCTATAGGGGCAAATATCCGTAGAGTGCAACTGAAAGGTGATTATCGAATCGATCGGTCGACGAATTGCCGTTGGACAAATCTCACCGAATACCGCCACGATATATCGTCCCGGTGTATTAATGCCGTATTTATACCACTCAGTTAACAAATATTGAAATGTCGGGACTAATTCCGACAAATTACTCACCAATTAAACACGTTACGACGCTCCGCTCGACTCGATCAATCCGTGTCCGCGACGCTGCGTGAATGATCGAGAAAGTACGAATCTTGCTGACCTTGCCGGCAACGTCATATACTACGCGTAACCAATCAGAGGCGTTACGCGTTTTCCGTTAACTCAATTTCCACGAACTTTCCATTTTGGCTGCGTTTGAAAATTTTTTATCTGAGTGTCCATTGCCAGTATTCACAATTATGGATTTTCTACAATAAGCCATTAGTTATAAATTAAGTCAGAAAATTGACTGTGATTGGTCAATTTTTAACTTTTGATTTCTAATTTATGACTAATGACTTATTATAAAAGGCCCATAAGACTTTAAATTCAAGACTTCCTTAAGTTTATCTTTAGATTCTCTGTAATCGACAAAATTAATAATTCATGGAATATTTAAAGATCAATTTAAATAAACCTTAAATGTAAATTCTGACTATGAAACGGGCACATTCTACCTTTATTAGATATAAAACATGATAAAGTGATACACTCAGACATTCGGATGAAGTTTCCAAACGCAGCCTGGTGAAACGAATCTACACAAGTGACATTCTATCCTTAAATTTGTTCACGTTGTTCGAAATTCTTCAAAATTTTTACTTAAAACGAAATAAGTATACTATATGCGTATATCTTTCTAGTTTATTTTCGGTACGATAAATAACTAATTCGGCCACAAATAACAGACCAATAATGCGCAATATATTTTCAACACATAAATCCCGCTAAAGTATGCGCTATTAAACAACCGACGTATTATGGCTTTCCGTTACTTAAGCCCCTCGATTCGAGCAAATCGCGCATTAATCCGTGCTCGCGGTTCGAAAGTATCGGAGGCGAATTACGCTTATCGACGGAAAGCTCGGGAATAAACTTAAACATAGGCATCGGAGAGAAACAATACCGAAACAACTCTCGTTTCTGAGCACTTCTTGGTTTCTTTATGACGAATAAATGCGCGTGAAATATCTGCTTGAAGTGAACTTGAACGAATAGCCGGCGCGAGCTTTAAGCACGAGGGTCGTTGAATCCGTCCGAACGCTTGGAACGCTTGTAATAACTGCGACTGATTGTAAGTCCGGTAAGTTGCGAGGATTCGAGGAATGTGTGTGAAACGGTCACAGTATTGTTTATGTCGCGCGAATAACAAGGCCGCCGATGACGTAAACAAATGACGCACCGCGCGATGGGCCAATCGATCCCCCACCACTTCCTAAGCGCCGCGCAGCAGAAATAGAGTAATTGAGAGTACAATTAGTTTACTATCAAATATATCACGTACGCTGAACAACACGTTCTTCCAAGCTGTGTGTCGATAAACGGATTGTCTTGTACAGTGCCTCATGAATTTTAAATCGTTATCAAAAGCAATATAAGAGTATAAAGTCAGTATTTATATGTATAATCCGTTATCTTATTACAAAATCGTTTTGATAAGTAAATTGGAAATAGATACCGATGACAATAAATCTAATTAAATAAGAAATATTTTATTTTTTGTTCGAAGCACATCGTAGTATTTAAATGTTTCTATGAAATTTATACATATGGCTGATTCTGCTGTGTGCCGAAATCTTTTTTTGCAATAAATTATTTACTGATTTAAGATATTTATTAACATCAGATTATTAATTGATATTCTTAATAATTAATATTCTTATAAAAATGCTTATTAGCATCTAAAATTATTAATCAAATATAAATTACAAGGGCTACGAGCCAAAAGGACTTATATTTGATTTATTTCAGTTGAGCCATTTCTACTAATTTATATCAAAATTATAAATTGCTTGTCAGCTATGTGATTTATGATTCTGTGTTTTATATTATTTTAAGACTATTGTATTTAAGACAGCTTAAATGTGGAAACTGACTGTAGGTCTTGTTATTGTTAACAAAATTGCTTCTTGCAATTTGATTTTTTTGTTTTTTCCTTCAATGTAGAAAAAAAAGAAAAAAATAATATTAATATTAAGAAAATCACTCATTTATGTTGAAAAAGAGGAAAAATAAATCGTGCTAAAATTCAGTTGAAAGTAACAGATCTTATAAATATCGGCTTAAACCTTGAACAGTGAGCAACTGACTAATCATAGCCGAGAGTTTTAAATTATATTCTTATATTTTCGATAATATTCTCGATTGCAATTATAATGAATTCGCGTATTGAATTTGGTTTTACTGCTCACGTTCTTGTGTTCTCTAATTCAATTATTGATTACTTCAATCAATATACATTTCTGCATGTAGCCGTTTTGTTTATACATACATAGTTTGTCCAATCTCTTATTCATTTTTGGACAATTCCGACAATTTTTTGCGTCCTGATTGGACGATAATTCGACTTGCATAGTGTCGCGTGAAATTGCCGATGTTACATATCTTTCCTCGACAAAATGTCGCATTTAGAAGTTGATTTTCGAACTGAGTGGCATCGCGACGCATCTAAGTAGTAAAATTCTTATTTCAATCAGTATTCTAGTATTCGTTAGCCACATAGCATAAATTCGTTGATTACATCGTCGTGATTTGTCGAAGTGTATATATTGCGAGATTTCAGTTGGAATATATCACGCAAACGATCAGTAAATTTTTTTATATTTTTTCCTATTATATTTCGCGGATATTTGTCTTTAATTTTCACATTCGCGCATTTATTCATATTTCTCTCATAATACGAAATTGAATGAGACAAACAATCATAGAACGATAATTACAATCTGACAATACGAGAGAAAACGAGAAAGTGCTATATATGGTGATGTGAGGGGAATAGGGGAAGGGGGGAGGGGAGGAATGCGCGGCGAGGCATGAAGTGAAGTTGGCCGATTTTCGAGTTTCCGTCATTAATTCGCTGCGTTCGCAAAACGTCGCAACTCGTAGAATCGTAGCTCCGCTTAATCGTAATCACATCACCTTGACGCGTTATCCCGTTTCATCGTAGCTTGATAGAGACGCTTTTTTTTGCATTATTCTTCCGTAACATAACAAAGTGCGTGTCACGCGTGATTAACATTGTATAATTGATTAACATTATCGCGCGATCGTAATTATCCGCGTATTAACCTCATTCGCGAATGTGTACGGACATCAGGAATCTGAGAGGAGGAGGAGGAGAAGGCGAGGGAGGCAATGTAGCGACCGCATGGGTAAGTGTTTTATATTCTTCACTTGTTTCTTTTCAAATCCGATCGTTTATTGTGACGAGGGAGAGCGCTCATTATGCAAAATAAAGCGCATTTGAAGTATTTAATTATAATTATAAATGTATAATCTTAGATCTTTTAAAAATTACAGAATAAATAAAAGGGAAAAAAAATAAAAGAATATAATAAAAAATATTTAGTGAAATATTTTTTTGTGTGATATTTAATATTATTATAATTTTATATACATTATATAAAATATAATTTATGTAATATGTTTAATATGAAATATTTAAGATATTATTTTGTCACATGTTCAGTACGAAATATATTTAGAAAATTATATATTTAAGTTATTTATATAAACTCGGGGGATTTCTGCAAAAATTAACGTATATTTACATCCACATTTTATATTTTATAAATCTGTTCTATATCAATTACAAATGTTGTTTTACTGAAAAACATTTCTGTTTAAATATAATTTGTAAGAATTTTTATTGTATTTTTTTCGCTTGTGATATTACAATTTGAAATAGTAAACTGAAGCTTTAATAAGGTATATTTATGACATTTATTTTCTCGCATTTTTTCAATTCTCAGATAAATGAAATTGTATTAGCACGAAATTATTATTTACGAGTAAAAATTAATGATTGCTTGATTATTACAAAATAAAATATTTATATTTACAATTAATGAGTGTTCTTTGTGAATAAATTTACAAATATACATATTGATATTCGTCTTTTATTAGTCGGGAATGTTTTTTAACCAATATTGAAATAAAACGGAGAGCAGAAATTTATTGCGCTAGATCGTTAAATTCCCTTTGGTGTAGTCTCGATCGCGATATAAGCTCTCGGCGCAGAAATCAACGGCGGAATCACGTAAATCACCAGGAACATTCCGTGAGTCGTATAGCGAAACATGCGGTAAACAACGGATAGGCGACGGTGTAAATCGAACAGTTTGGGCGAGGCTGAGGCTAGGTCGGCCCTTCGTATCAATAGCAGTTCTGCGTCAACAGTGTTTAGTCGGTAATCCGCATACCTTGCAAAGTAACAATGCATTCCACTTGTCCGCTGGTTATACTCAGTGCAGAATTAGGCTCACGTACGACTCGGGTACTCGGAAGTCTGAACGCTTTCACAATGACTCGCGATATCGCAGAATCGAGTCGAGTCCACAACCGGAATCGAAGGTTTGTTTGCGATTGAGGGTAGAGTTTTGCGAAAATGATTCTGATTCAATACGGAAAGTACGATTTTCATAAATATCTAAAAGTTTAGGCACAGATCTGAAAATAATTTTATTAAATCATGGTAATTATAGAAAATTCAAGTATGATGAGCAAAAAATTTTGATATTTTAGCAATCAATTTAAGCGTTCTACATAATATTATTTTGATAGTTCACAAAGCTCCAGACTTATATTGAGCTAAATTTTTAGATACTCTAGCAAAACTGTTCTTTTTTCGTAAAGGAATAAGTGAAATTGCCCGCGCAACTAAAAGGTCGTGTTTGATAAATCGTCAAAGCGATTTTGCACTTCTTCTTTTAACAAAGAAACGTCTGTATCAGAATTTTTTTATATAAATCGAAAGATATTATATTTATAAACGAACAAGTGCACGGAAAGGACGATTTTACTGAAATTCTTTAAAAATTAGATTCACATCTGAAAATAATTTTATCGGACCATCAAAATAATTAGGATGCTCAAAATTGAAACTAGTTGCTAGAATACCAAACCTTTTTGCATTATTGCTCATCATACTTGAGATTGTTACGTAATTATTTTGATGTGGTCCAACAAAATTATTTCAACAGATCTTTAGCTAACTAAATTTTTAAGAAACTCTTTTTCAAGTGTATTCGCAAATAATATTTTTCAATACATAAAAGTAATTGCGCCGGATAGATTCCGTTTATAAGTATTTTTCTCTGTTGAATGCAACCGACGTCACGTGGCGATGAGGAAGCACCCTCAACCAACGGGGGTTAATAACACGGATTACGCTTCACCGCGCCCCTTGGCGATTCTCCATAACCGTAATCGCCCACGATATCATAGACAAAGAGTTATCCGCGTCCGGTTGGAAAATCCATTTTCCAACGATGGCATCTCGTTCGAGACGAGCAAAAAGCCTATCAGGAAATTATAGTTGGATACGTCGCATCGGTAAACGGAAGGGATGATAAGCAAGGGATGGAGGGTCTTCGACTGTGTGGTCGGTGTTAAAGTTAAAGTTCTCTTCGCGGCTACACATCGCGCACCGGAGGAAGGTAATATTCTCTCTGCGCCGGATTTATGCCGCGGCGGTCGCTCACCGTGATAAAGGTAATTGCGACGCGCGAGAGATCGCGTTAGAAGGCGGGCCTGTCCTCGTGGATTATGAACGGCCGTTTTGTCGCGTTGTTAGCAGTTATCCGACGCAACTACGAGGCAAGAGACGCTAATTAAGTTTTTCGCGCGCAGCTTCGTGCGAGATCCCGGAGGAACGATCCTTCTGTCCAACATGACATGAAGAGACTTCCTTTTTAAGTTCTGCCTGACATATTTCTTAGATATGTCGAGATTCTCATGAAATACATCACGCAATCACACACGATAAGATTGCTTTCGTACGTTCTCATTCGTTTTTTCTTCTGAAAATTCATTTCAGTAGAAATCCCTTATTTTCTTTAATTACTTTACAACACCGTAAGTTTTCTCAATATCTCATGAAAGAAAAATTTATTCGATGCCAAAAAAATTAATGAGATTTAGAAACAATACCACATCGTCTGTAAAATCGACACCGTGGTATTAAAGTACCGCAACCGTTTAAGATCCTTCGAGTTGTCGACGAAGTGACGACGGGGAAAATAAGGTGAGAAGGGACTTGGAGCAATTACTCGTACGTTCCGGTTGCGA
>Ga0157363_1004729_pt1 | contig 12610 bp, 10 predicted proteins | sample AttsexASBM1_FD_111477 | JGI IMG/M metagenome (GOLD analysis project Ga0157363, IMG submission 111477) | Fungus gardens microbial communities from leaf cutter ant in Ribeirão Preto, State of São Paulo, Brazil - Atta sexdens ASBM1 | ecosystem: Host-associated > Fungi > Mycelium > Unclassified ...
CCCGGACTTCGTCCGTGGAAACGAGAAACAATCGCGAGGAAAAGGTCTTGGAGAGATGAAGAGTTATTCAGGTTCAATCGATTATGCGTGCGAATACACATTTTTCGTCGTTTCCCCACGTCGCTCACGTTGTTCATTAAGCTCTTAATTAATGCAATGAAAGACTTCAATACCACCACGCCACGATTAAGTCGCGCGAATGAACTTTTACCGTAATTATTCATGGATACATCACGGATGGAAATGAGACACGAGAGTAAAAGTGTTCGCCCACGGTGATCCGACGAAAAAAAAAACTTTAAAGAACTCGAAGAGTTTCAGATTTATCCATTGAAATAAAGAAATTTTGTGAAAATCGTAACTATTGAAATGAATGATTAACTGATTTTGGTCAATCACGTTGTCTCGTGAATTTTCTTTTTTATGAAATTTATCGTATTCGCTACAGCTTTCTAATAACGCTTAAAAATCCACTAACCTTATCTCGTGCATGGAATGTTTGTCAATCGAGAAATGTATTACGTAGATTGCCAGTAATGATAAAAATCAAATAGGAATATCGCACTTTCGCATTTATTTGAACAATCAACATTGTGATACAACAAGAAGTAATTTACAAGAAGGAACCGTAGGACGATTCTATTCTCACGACACTGACGTACATAGAATATCGACGAGGTAGAGAGAGGTGAGAATTTCTCGACCATAGGTGACGATAATCCGGCAAATAAAGCAAAACGCCAAATGTATGTTGCACATTACTTTCATGTCATTTATTAATCGAAATTTAATTATTAATTTAGCTTCCGCCATTTTAACAAAATGTGTTCACCATCACTCGCCAGATTTTTATTTTTACGTTAATATAATAATTAAGATTTAATTATATAATAATATACAGCATGGGGAAAGAGGAGCGGGGGAAAAAGAATCATTTACAGATCGTTTACAGATCATATCGTTTAACGGTTTTGTGTATACGTGTAACTTAAGGTGTACCTTTACATGTCTTTCTGTCGCTTTTTTCTTGTTTGCATGTCAATCATAATTTACAACATTCACACGCGTTAATACTTCAAGAAAACATGAAGTTATGATCAAAATCGGTATAATTTTTATCATTTCTTATTTCAATTGTTTCATAAAAATATAAATTTCTATATAAAAATTTTCTATATAAAAAAAACACAATTTAAATACGAAATATAAACATAAAATATTCTAAAGAATAGTTGTCAAATCTAAAATAAAAATTTATTATAAAAAATATAAATAAAATAGTATTTAACATATGCATTCCTATGAGCTATTTTAAATATTGTATATATATTATATATACGTACATACACACATACGACCGTATATATTTATATAATATATCGCTGATTTGTTACAACAATATAATTCAAAAAAACAAAATTTCCAGACAATGAGTTCGATATTTTAATTCATTTTAAAATTGTATAATATTAATTTTTTAAAATGCAAATTTAAAAATGTAATAACTGATGTAGAGAAAAGTAAGTTTAAAATATAAAGTATTTTTTCTCTTTTCACGTGTTATCGTTCTTTTTTACTAACAACTAAAAAAGACTGTTTCTCAATTATGTCGTTTGCCGTGGAAAATGAGCGGTACATATCATGTATGCGTATGTAATATACAAATATGTATATACAACATAAAATTGAATTTATCAAAATTATACCGATTTCACTCTTCACGCGAGATAAGAACGCGAATCGAAGAGTGCGGTTGTTTCGCGAAATCACGATTATTGTTAACTAGAGAGGAAGAAAAAAAGAAACGTATCTCGGGATACTATCCAATTAGCAATTGTCCAATTTTACGTTTGCGCGTGCCAATTCGCCCAGAAAAGCATTTCCTTAATTTCCTTAACGAACAACCGCGCTCCTCGACCTCCATATGTCCGAATACGTTCACTGGCAATCGCACGATGCCACGATCGCAACAATTAACATCGATTTTCCACCAATCGCACGCCGTACACGGTCGCACTCGTACTTTTTTTTTCTCACTCGCTTTTCGCTCCTTTCTTTCGTTCTTTTTTTTTCCATTTACAAAAAAATAATGTCGAATTTTTTGGCGCAGCGTCTCATTCATCGTTTCGCAATTTCGCATCAGTCTCCCTCACTCTTGTCTCGACATCCGAAAAAACGAACAGTCCGATTTGTTCAGCCAATAAAATCACCCAGTGCGATCAATCACCGTTAATTTCAATCCCGGGGACGCCCATTCTTTTTGCGTGAAAGTTAAATTATAAGCATCCGTCGCTCTCGCAACAATTCGCATTTGCGCATCGATGGGTAAAGTCGTTTGTCGATACAACAAAATCACTTTGCCAGTCACGTATTTACTTCCTCGTATCGCTCCCCCTTCTTTCTCAATTAAACAAACAAAACAAAAAGAAACGTTATAAGAAGATATTGCCAAATTTTGTGGCTGCAGATTGTGTTTTCTTATTTTTCACGACAAATTTAAACACAAAGGCAGATGATTCGTTGGCTCAACAAATCTCTCGCACATTATGCGTCTACTCGTCTCTTTTTCTCTTCCTCGCCTCTCGCCCTCTTCTATTGTGTTTATATTTTTTTTTTGCTAACTTTCATAAAAAGCAAAAAATAATAACAGAAACTAGCATGCAATAACAAATGACGATTGAATTTACATATCACATACAACTCTCCGTTAATCGTATAGAATACACGTTAACATATTCGTTAACGTGTATTCTATACGATTTGTAACACGACACAATTATTGTTATAATACGCGATTAATTGACTAATGCGAAAAGTTTGTAGCCGATGCGCCTCTCGGAAAAAGATTCCTCTAACAATATTCGTTTCGCTAACAGCTTTTTATGCAACAATAAAAAAGATCACATCATAAAATTGACGTGCAGTGCAATCTCCACAGCGCGGAATTCATAATTCACGAGCGTCAATTGAATTATGCGGAACAGCGTATAAAAAAATATACATATGTATATTGCAAATGGCGCAAGTGAAATCTTTTGAATCATTTTAATAATGAGCGTCGCGTGTCAATTCGCAGCTACAGTATTCATAAACGTGCTTTTTACGCTGTCAATTTGCTACATTTTTTTAATTGAATTTCACAACAGTAATTATTTATTATATTTAATTAAAAAACCGAGATTGCACTTGTCGTCATAGTTAGGAACAGATGCTGGCAAAGACATTAATTCTCATCGGTATTATTTCATCAACAACGACCAATAATACGTATGAAAACGTATGTTTAAAAATATTTTGGTCGGTGATGTCAATATCACCAATGAAATTCCTCGTCGGATAACAATTTTTGGGCAAGATTGATCATCGCGAAGCGGTAAAGCCAATGAAATCGAAGATATATTTGATGTCGAGGAAATGTGAGAAGAATATGGTGATAAACATCAGCGGCCAATTGAGCAAATATGTAATCACAGAAGCTATATGACTGATAATAGCATACGTAATTGCAATAATCATCATTGTATGTAATATATAGCAGAGAGATTGTTGTTTTGAGCAGAGAGCAATATTTTACTGGATATAAAAGATGTGCTCTCGATTTTAATTAAAAAAAGATCTATTATATATAACATCACATTTTGAAATATTTTCGCACGACATGCTTAAGTAAATTTCCGAGATTCAATTCGAATTTAATTCTTCTCAGATGAAATCTAACATTTCCATAATGCAAAATTATTATCACTCGTCACGCAGCAGATTTATTCGAATTCTGTCGTTCGTGAGAACAGATATTTGTACTATGAATTATATACTATTAGTAGGAGAATAAGAAGTTTGAGAATAAGAAGTGATTTCCAGTTAATGAATAAAGCTACATGAGATTTACATTTCTCGAGATATACATTCTATAATTGATAATCTTCCGAATTGATTATGAGTTTACGAAACAATAATACATATAGATAAAAGATCATATGGATAAAAATGATTGTTGAAGGAAAGATACTGTAATAAACGTAAGGCTGACGAAAGATATTAGCGCGAGCTTAATGACAACATAATGCTTGAAATTTCTTGGAGCGAACCTGCAGGAATGGAACGCCGGCATCGAAAAATGGATCTAACAAGGATTTGATTCGTCCTCGACGAATAGCGTTGTGATTAGGACAAAGAAGGACGTTTGTATTCCAACAAACGAGAAGGCTAACGAGCGTCGCTAATGCGGGAAGGACTCTATTCTCGCAGGATGGACGGCCTAATATCGGATCTCATAAAATTCCGAAGCTCGTCTCGTAGGCAAATATGCTTCTACCGATCCACTATGATAGTCATAGATAAGACCTTAAAGCGTTCGCACGATAGTACGAAAAGCGGATACACGTTAACTGATTTGTTAGGAAATGTTAATCCGTAAAGGGAAACGCGTATGATCGATCGTAATGAACGAGCTAAATTTTCAAGGTCGTGATGCAATGAGAATATAGTTTATCAGCGTACAAACAAATGAGAATAGATATGATTCGCAAAAATAAAAGTAACTTTTAATAAAATTTTTCATTACGACAAATTCTTATTAGGTTCTTATCAATTTCATAAATAAATTTTTATGTAATAAAATGAAAATATTTCATAATTCCCATGCCATTATTATAATAACCGAAGTTTTCTATAAATAATGATGCTGAGGACTAAATTCACTTGACAAACGTTCGAAATCTAGTTTCACATCGTAGAGGCGCAATAGCTAAACCTCCTAAATAGAGTCCTAACTGGAGGTTGGGCCCAATATACCGTGCCATTACTGAAGCATCGAAGTATTACGGAAATGAATAGCTCGCGATGCGTTAAGCGTATTATAACGATCAAGAATTACGATGATTAGCAGGCCGCGCGGTGGCCGTGTAACATTGGTCCGTCCGTAAAGTCCCCGGTACGGTGGGCCCTCCTTATTAAAGTCCCACGACGCGCTCTCCACAGAACGATCGCGTCCCCATAAAAATCTCTCTCTTCCCAAATTGGGCCGTGAATTACAAGCCGCGGTCCCGGCGCGCGTTTGCGCCCTTAAACGACTCTTTTAGCTCGGCAAGTAGATACTATAGGTGCTATTAACGCCGGGCAGTTTATATACACCTAATGCATCGTTATGCGGCCCCGGCTGCCAGACGCAAGTACGACTCCGCGGAAGTGTATAAATTATCGTCGGTATTTCGGTAAATACGAATAATGTCAACGCAATGGTCCAGGCATTAATAGACAATGACGAACGGGTTCATTGAATTATCTTAATCAAATAAGAACGCAACCATCAGGTATGCTTTTTACGATGACCCGACTTACAATGTGTTGCTAGTACTATCATAATCTTTCTGTTATTCCAATATAGAATATTAACTATATATTTAGAATATGCAGTGAATAACTAAAGATTATTTTAATAATCAAAAGTTATTTTAATAACTAAACAATTAGCAAAGAATATGCAGAATAATATTAATCTCGTAATCAATAATAATTTTCTAAACTTAATGCTGCATTTCATGTACCAAAGAATACTGTGCAATAGTGGAATCGTAAAAAGATCATGAAGTAATTATATAAGAACGTTTTTGAAACGAAGAATGATCTGAAAAATCACCGATGTAAACTTTCGCGAGAAACATATAAAATCGAAATCGTGCGACAAGAGGCAAAACCGGTAAATCAAAATCTTATCTAATGATTTCTCATTAACATTCGTTAACGTTAATCGGATATCGGACGAACAACACCAAAACAGCATCTGCAGTTGCGCTAGTAATGACTAAGGTAGCAGCTGATGACGCCAAACAAATAAATCCGCGCGACATAGCGCGTAACGAGCCTACCGTGATGAAAAAGAAAAGGAGATGACGACGTCGCGTTTCGCGTGGGCACTCAGTACACTGGCGCGATCAACCAAGTACCACACAACGATTGAGGTGGAAAATAAATCGCTAGCAAGAAGGCGAAGGTGTGCGTCGGCGCTACGAAGTTCGCGACCACCTACGCGTTTCACGACGCCAAGGGAGAGCCGCAAAAAGGCGGTGAGTCGATCGAGAGAAGGTTCGATAAATAAAAATATATATATGTAAACCGAAAATATATATATGTAAACGGAACAAAGCGGTACTGACAAAGAGAGATCAAGAGATCGGGAATATTCGCGACAATCGGAGAAGAAAAATGAGACGTTCCTCTTATAGAATACATCGCGCGACGGATGTTTCCGTATGCAGATCTAAAGTGCGCTCTCTAGAATTAATAATATGAGAATTATACAGAAAATATTACTGAACGGATTGGAAACATCAATATCATTCGATTACCGAAACGAGAAAACGTAACGCAAAAGAAATCACATAGATATTCAGGATAGAAGTATTGGATGGAGCATCGGACACATGATTGCAGGTACGCATCAAATGACTTAAAAAAATGCTTTAAAAAAGCAGAAAGTGAAATCTTGACGAAGTGCGAGACTAAAAACAAAAGATACAATCGATCGATCTCATCTCAATTTCTAGCTTATGCGACTAGTCGAGAGGCACAATTTCACACATAGAACATATAAAGCCATATTTATTTCTCATTAAAATATTTGCCGATGTAAAATTGGTCTTTTTTGAAATATGACATTGTCAAGGATTTTAATTCGAGATTAAGTAAATCTTCCTATATAAATTCAATTTTGCAGAGAAAAAGAGATCTCGAAATTATTTCTAGAGAAGTAATATTGAACACAATTCTTACAATAATAAAATGTGACACTGTAAAATATGTGATCTTATCACACAAGATTATTATAAAAAATATTATGTAAAAAGAAGTTCTCGTGCGTCTATTCTCATTATTTTTCATTCATTTGAAGTTTAAAGGCCATAGAATAAACTTGATTTTAACGGCAAGAATGACAGCTTTCTCACCTTTGACCAAGGATCTCTGTGTATTTTGTATCACGCGTGATAAGTGCGAATTAGTTATGCGCATTAAGATTCGCAGCGACAGCAGAAGAGAAAAAGAAATCAAAACTGAGCGAGACGATTCGTGTAGAGACGATCGCAAACAAACCAAAGAAAATTTGGTAGAAGCGCAGCCGGTCAATACATAATAATCTAAAATTTTACATACATAATAAATCTAAATAAACCAGTTATGCGATAAATGGATTTTTCCACTATTCCGTATAATTATTCCATTTGAACTTTTTCTGCTTGTCGTCATACTGATATTTAAAAGACAGTAGAATTTAATAACAGAAAATGAATATTATACGAAAATGAGATTATATACGTCCCATACTACAATACAATTACTGCACCATAAACTGATCAGATAATTAATAACTTCTACATAAATCACATAGTTTATAATCATCTAATACTATACTTCATGACGTAAGATACTTTCAGTAAATAGTACTGTACGAACCGTGTACGTCAGTCTCGCCATCTGCCTAAGCCTCTTTGAAAAAAACATAATCCAGACAAGAGAGAAAATGAATGAGACGAGAAGTAGAAAGACAAAGGAAGACAGAGAGAGAGAGAGAGAGAGAGCGAGAGAGGAAGAATTCTTCGATATTATGCCCGGCAGCGAGATAGAAAGACGCGAGATTCTCGATTCGGTGCTCGACTCCCGGGTAGTACAGATATCGATGATATTAATATTGATGACAATAATAATAATTAAAATTATAATAATCGCAATAATAAGGAATAATAATAATAATAAGTGACAATAATAATAGTGGAATATTAAAATAGCGATAAATTCACCGCGTTAACGCCGGATTTGTGCCACAATTACATTTTCTCAAGACCAGACAACGAACGTCACAATAATATAATAATAATAATGATAATAATAATAATAATAATAATGATAGTATATAATAATAGCAATATAATAATAAACATAATAATAATACAATAATGATAAGACATAGCTAACCTTCCGATTTATACATAGACATAGAGCTTTCGAATGTAACGTACCATTTTGCGTTTTCATATACATATATATATATATTCTTTTTCTATTTATATATAATAATATAATATATCTTTATCTATATATAGACTCGTGTGTGTATATATACATATATATTTATGTTACTTACTCTTTATACAGAAGGGGTTTTTCGCGTGAGGGGGGAACTGTCTTGCTGTCTCGCTAGGATTTCGCACGCGCTTTTCCAATACGCAGTCTTTCTTCGATGTGCACCCTGTCCCTTTATATATGATATATATATAAAAACTGTCCCTCTTTTTTACTTTGTCGCGCTGCATATTCCTTGTCTCCCTCCTCTCAATTCTCTTTATATCTCCTTCCTCCGTTTATTCCAGCTCCCGCGTCTGATTTTTTCGCCCGTTGTCGACAATGACGATTCATGCTCTCTCTCACTTAACTTACTAGCTTTATCTAGTACATTATTTACAGTCCATATTTACTTATGTTACATCATCCGCTGGGTTTGCTTCGAGCAAATCCCGCGCGAACACAGCACTCGCTCTTTACGTATGTTCTTTTCTTGACGCCCGTTCGTCCGTCGCGAATATCGGACCCCGCGGGAGATAAGGGAAAATCGCACGCGCGCGAAAAGCATCCTTTGCGATGCATATTTCGTGTCCGATATTCCTGCTTTATTTGCGAGCGAGAGACAGAAAACACCTCCATTCTTTTTAACCACACCCTCACCCGAGTCCACTTTGCGTCCGCGCACCTCGTTATTTAACCATCCTTTCCTGGATTCCCGTCTGAGACTGCTGAGTTAACACTTCCGCTCACCGACGATGATAAAATAACAACAATAACAACAGCAAACAGCCAACAAGGTTTGCAATCCAACTCAGACTTAACGAACGGACGAACGGGCCCCGACCTGGCCGCGCGAAGGAGGAACGTCATCATCATGTCCGTCTATGATACCCTTTGAGAGAACGCCACTGGCGGCTCCTCTTGCGTCGCGTCGCGAAAAGCACGATGAAGACATTTCACTTATCACCGAGACATCGTCGTTGGACGATAAATAGCTGGAGCCATGTGAGCAACGACGATTGATGACGATGACAGCGATGACGATGAGGATGAGTTTTCGATGACAAAGATATCTTGAAGAATTCGAACGAAGAATAATCATGATGTTCACCGACGGCTGCGAGTTACGGCAACATGTCCTCTTCTATTCTATATTTCTTTCGTTCTGCCTGTTCCATCCGCAGCTTTCATCCTCTCTCCAGGTCTATGCGCGCGGTCAAGGTCGACAAAAAATTACCGACCGTGCGCGTCAGCTCCTCAGCCTCCCCGGTGGACCGGTCTCGGCCTCGTTAAACCCCGTTGAATCTCGTCGAACGAGCCACCATTCCGTACCCTCGTCTCGGTAACGAGCGCCGCTGTCCGATAGATAGAAAGGGCGCCGCGAGTCGGTCAGCTACGAAGTCGTGTAACTGCCGGTGCGTGCCTGAAGGTAGTGATGATAGAACGGCGGCAAGGTCGTCGTCTCTGCCGTTGACGACACATTCGCCGAGTTCTGCGAGGTTACCGCGAGGCCCAACGGGGGAGGCCCCGGCGAACGCTAGTGGGCCGCAAGCGAATGGGCCGTGAGAGCCTGAGGGCTGAGCATTGGTGGACTGTGGCTGTGACCCATGGGCGAACCGTGCAGGTGATCCTGAGGATGATAACCCTGGTGAAGGCCGCCTTGACTCTGATGGCCCGGTGGCATACCCTCCATCATGCCATCGCCGAGTGTATTTGGTGGCGTCATCCTCTTTTCCTTTTGCCGCCGATTACAGAACCACACCCTGACCACTTCCTTCTCAAGTTGCAATGAGTCCGCCAGCGAGGTGATTTCCTGGGCCGACGGTTTTGGCTGTTTATGGAAGTGTTGCTCGAGCGCACCCTTTACCGACACTTCAATCGACGTCCTCTTCTTTCGCTTCCTACCCTGGGCAGCAATCTTGTCGATGCTCGTCGGCGATCCGGTCGTCGAGTCCGCTTCCTCGAGCCACTTCTGCAGCAGCGGCTTCAGCTTGCACATATTTTTAAAGCTCAATTGCAGAGCTTCGAACCTACATATTGTCGTCTGCGAGAAGACGTTGCCGTAGAGAGTACCGAGCGCGAGACCGACGTCCGCCTGGGTGAAGCCGAGTTTGATGCGCCGTTGTTTGAACTGCTTGGCGAAGGCCTCGAGATCATCCGATGTCGGTGTGTCCTCCTCGCCGGCGCTGTGATCCCTGTCGAGAGGATGGCCCGCGTGCAAAGGATGCCCCGACGGTGGACTATGATTGTGCGCGTCCCTCAAGTGGTGAGGTAGACCGGTCTGATGGTTGTGCAGCTGATGTGGATGCTGATGCGGGTGCTGATGCAGCATACCATTCATCGCTGCATGGTACTGTTGGAGGGTGGTGGGCGAGGCCGCGCCACCGCTCGGATTATAATGCGCCGACGGGACAACCGGTGCGTGCCAAGAGTGCGGTGAGGCCATGCCCGGGGACTGATGCGGCCCCCGATGGTGCATACCCTGGTCCGTCGCGGTCGCCGCGGCCGCTGCGGTCAACGGCTTCACATCGAGACTCGTATTTGCCTGATGGGGATGATGATGGGGATGATGGCTAGTATGGTGCATACCCATCGAGGCCGCCCAAGGATCGCTACCAGGCTGTAAGCTCACCCAGGGATTTGCCGACGAGAGACTCGCCGGATGGGAAAGTCCGTTTGGCGACGGCGAAGACGTCACCTGATGGTGATGGTGATGGTGGTGATGATGCTGCGGCGCCGTCATGTACTTCATTTCACCAGCGTCGGCGGCGCTGCGGGGCGAGCCCGAGGAATAGCCACCCACGGCGATGTTCATCCCGATCGTTGTACCCGAACCACCATCCAGGTCGGTAGACACTGCGCTACTAACCGGCATGTACGTGGTAGCGGCCATCTACTTCCTACTCGTCGAGAGGCTTCGTGAAACCCTCTCGGTGTGGTTCACTACCGTGGACTGTCCACGGGGTACGCTTTTATTCGCACCCCTTTCGCAAATAGTCCTGTGAATTCCTTATTTTCGTTTATAGATGAAAAAAATGAATGTTTTTATAATTTGATGGAGAATTTGATGGAGACCGAATCGAGACAGAATCTTCTGTCGATAGAATCTTTCTCGAATCTTCAGATACAACTTTTATCAGTTGTATGTCTAGTCACCTCACGAATGATTTTCGAAAAGTAGATCTCTTAATAATCACTGATCACTCGTTGCACAATCCACAATTCGCGTCGACGCACCGAGGACCAGACGAAGCTGGTCGTTCTCGACAAAGTTTCGTCCATAGTTTCTCAAAAATGTTATGTTTGCAACAATACGGAAACATCGACGAATTTACAGTGAAAAAAAGATTATCGATATATATTATTTCTCTCGTTCACTCCGACGGGGTGGATCCCCGCGGAGGAAAAGCGCGTCTCCAGATCGGAGCACCGCTCTGTCGCGGCGCTTCGGAATTAAATTTTTTCTCTTGCTCTCTTCCTCTGTCGTCAGCCTTATCCCGGCCACTCGTTTCTGCACGAAAATTACACGTGAAACAAAAGCTCGCTTCCTGGCTATGTACTGACCAACCCTCGAATCGAGTCGGGAAGTCACTCGCGACGAGGATATCGATTTAGCCGAGGTCACACATCCCTGGTGGGGATTCGAACTTGTCGAGTAATCACTAATCTTATCTCGATGATGACGACGACGGCGATGTCCACGGCGATGCGAGGATTACTCCGCACTGGCGTGTCTGTGGCCCCGACGTAGTAGACGCGTATCGATGACGACGTTGCACGACGCGACTGCACTCGGGGGTTGCCACCGCGGACCGACGACCGAGCAGCGAGCGACCGACCGACCGGCTCGGCGTAAAGGGACGTACGACGGTAATCGTGGAACGGAAGAGACTCGACTCGGCGGGAGTAGAGTAGGTATATGATGTCGTGCGTGTGTGTTCCTTCTGATGGTAGATGTCCCTCTCTTTACGTGAGTGTACGTGTGCGTATACATACGATATACGTGTATATATATGTGAAAGAGCGTGTGGGTGAGAGAGTATAAGGAAAAAAGAAAGCGAGAGAGAGAGAGAGAGAGAGAGAGAGAGTGAGAGAATGTGAGTGTGTAAGTGTATGTGTATGTGTGTATGGCGACGGAGGAGAGACGGGTTAGAAAGATCTCGCTCGGGCTCTCATGCGTTATGCATGTCGTAGCTGAAAGCGACTGACTGCCTCGCCTCGCAGCTCGCCCGAGGTTCCCGAGCTCCCGGAGCCGCTTGTGGTGGAAGTTCGTCATGCGCGTCGCTGTCGTGCACATCCCTACCACTGCTAGCTACGCAGCTCGCAATTGGACAAGCTCGCAAGGTGGCCGTCGATGTACGTCAGCATCAGGCGGAACCTACTCTGACCGCGCCTACAAAGGCAGGCAAGTCACCCCAGGCGCCAGTCCTTCTCGACCCCCCCTTGCCGTCGCTTGACTACGTTCTCGCCTAGCTAACAATGCTCGTTCGCTAACGCTGACGCTGCCGCCACCGCCACCACCACCACCACCATCACCACCACCACCATCGTCGCC
>Ga0157363_1004731_pt1 | contig 12608 bp, 8 predicted proteins | sample AttsexASBM1_FD_111477 | JGI IMG/M metagenome (GOLD analysis project Ga0157363, IMG submission 111477) | Fungus gardens microbial communities from leaf cutter ant in Ribeirão Preto, State of São Paulo, Brazil - Atta sexdens ASBM1 | ecosystem: Host-associated > Fungi > Mycelium > Unclassified ...
CCCCCCCCCCCATCCAATTCTCTTCTTTCCTTCCACCAAGCGTAATAAAAAAAGCGTAAAAAAGCGTAATAAAAAAAGCGTAAAAAAGCGTAATATAAAAAACGACTCGGAGGAACTCAATATCAAGCTGCTCCTCGCCCTAATGAAATGGACGGCAAGGTTCACGAAACGTTGATAGAAGAATGGATCTGGACACGGAGGAAACCTGCGAAACGTAATATCTTTAATTAATCTTAATTAATTATATTTTTATATTTTATGTTCCGATATATACTGCCAGTATTGAAAATCTACAGTATACGTAACGTGAACTATAAATTTTCAATACTGGCTGTGCATATCGGAACACGCCTATAAAATATAAAGACATAATTAATTATGAAGTCATATTTTATTTGTATTCATTGTATGTTACATTTAACTCTTACTTCTAATTTTTTATATTATATGTCTTATATGTCTTATTATTGTGTCCATTGTGCATTATATTTAATCCTTACTTCTAATTGTTTTATGTCTATAAATTATAGATTCATTCCTATAAATTATTGACTACGTTTACACCTATCCGTTTTCACTAATGTAGATTAACTTTAATCTCTCTTATTTCAACTTACTCTTCGTCTTTTTTTAATCTTTAGAACTAGAAAAAGATGAAGATAAGTTGAACTAAGATTAAAATTAATCTATATTGGTAGAAATGACATTAATCGGATTTAATATTCGTAGTTAGAAACTAACCAGTCATTCCAGAGGAATATAATTATGAGATTGATCAGTTTCATAACTACAGATGTTATAAAACCAATTAAATGTGCCATGTAAAAGTGATTATTAATTCCTATTTTTCTATTATGTCCAGGCCTTACTTTATTATACACAAATCAATATATACAAGTCTTAACACTTAAACTTTCTAGCAGAGATACAAATCGATATAGTGACAAGAGTCATTCTTATTTTTGTTTCTTGAACTGATTTTTGAACAAAGACAAGATAACTCTTGTGTCAATTTATGTCTCTTGCTGGAAATATTTTAAAAATGCTGCTACAACATTGTTGAAGTTATATTGCAAAAAGAAGTCTTCGCAATGTTTCTGCAACATTGTATTGCAATATGCAACATTGAAATGTTGCAACAATGTTACTACAAGTTTCTGTGCTGTACGGGTTAATGCATTTATCGTAATTCGCAGTCTTGTACATAATAAAAAGTTGCATATGCAGCAAATTGAAAATTTTTGGATGCGACATTTAAAGACTTATATATAGATATACTGGATGTTATGCAATTCTCAAAGCGTTTAAAGCATTAGCCACATCCCATTTGATGCATCCTAATTATTGGTAAAGAACATTCACGATGTTTGCATTTACTTTTTAATTTCATTGGATTAATTTCTGTAGGTTTTTTTCAATAAGTGTAAATCATTTAATCATTATTGTATGTATTACAATACCCTTACGGAAACTTCTTTTAATTCTATTACAGTTTTTTTACTCTTTTTTTCTCCCATTAGAAAAATGTGTGAGGCAATGATTTAAAGAAAAAACGTTGGAGTTTAATGATCTAATCAATTTTTTATTTGTTTTTCTAAAACTGTATATTCACTCATTATAACACTCATTTCATATACATATTAATCGACATGCATTACTCGAAGTCGAATTATAAACATTTAATTATAATAAAATTGTACAAAGTATTATTTTGAAATCGGATACGACTCAGACTTATCAGATTTACTCCTAAAATTTTCTTTTTATAAGTTAGATAATGCATACGCATATTTATAAAATATTATTACAATAAAGTATAAATATATACATTTACATATAACAATGTTTGCAAATGGACCGTGTACTACAGAACGTATTCTAATTAGTTTAACTAGCAAAGATGACATGATGCTTTAATAGACATGAGAACAGTTTGTTAATAAATCGATGTATAAAATAAATTCTTTAATTATAATAATTATCTTTTTAATTGCTGTATTATACTTAGAAAAAAATTCTGTATATAAACAAAAATTTTGTATATATACGAATACATGCATAAAGTACATGGAAAGTGTTTTATAACATATGGACATCTTTCAGAACAAGACACAACAAATCTATAAACCGTTGTCCTATTTGACACTGTTTATCAATTACAAACGCTTTCGTATCATTGCGAACTAAACTAACATTCGATATGTTTAGAGAAAGTGATAGTTACTGATAGTTAGTAAGAAGACATGAGAACGTGAGGATGTGTTACGCTAGCTGAAATTGTAACGAGATAGTGAAACGCGTATAAAAACGTTTGTTTTTTTAGAAAAAAAGATAAAATAAATGCCTATATCAGGCCTGTCCAATTTGACGTAAAAAAATTCAATGTAAGATTTTAGGAACTATAAACTGTTAATAAGCGTTAATCACTTAGATACGTATCATTAGTCATTTAGTCCCTGAAATCTTACTTATACTTGAATTTTGAATTTTTTGCGTTGATGACTTTTCGTTTTGACTCCAGAGTTCAAATTGGACAAGCGCGGCCTATATGAACATTTTGAAATACTTTTAAGTCCCGAATTTGTTTTTTACACCGAGCGTTTCAAAATGTCCAGGGCACTTTAAAACATTCGATGTAAAAAAATATATATATATATGTATATATATATGTATATATAAAAAATTCAAGCAGAATATGTTCCTTATTTGCTAATTGATTTGAAAAATAACTCTTTATTGAATTTTTCTTTAATAATATAAAATTTATATTATTTTATATGTTAATGATACATGCTTATATATATTTTCGTAAATGTGAGGACATTTTTAAACACTAAAGATTTTGTTGCAATTTTGAAAATGTCATACAAATCTCTACGCTCCAACGTATTTTTGTGCATAGTCTAGCATTGCTACACAATCATTAACTACTAGTAAATGACATTGTAGTATCCAATAATTATCGATTTTTAAACGATTTTTAAACAGCGCTCCTACAGACAGTGTATTATTTTTATAAGTACTCCATATCTTTAGATGAGAAATAGTTAATCGTAATTTGACATGACAAGTGAAAATGGAAACTGCAAGAGTGTAAGTCTTTGACAAGACTTATTGGATGTAAAAGCTATTGCAATATAAATGTGATAAACAGTCAAAATGAAATTGGGTTAATAATATTTGAGGGATTCAAAATGTTTTATTTCCTGACAAAAATTTTTATACGATCTTTTTTTATTTATATTTTTACGGCTTAATATAAAACGAGTCAGAAAATATTCTCATAAAATACTATAGTTATACTTTTTTTATTAAAGATAAAGTTAAAATGTTACCCAATCTAATATGTTTAGTGCCAGCAATAACACTGTCCAATTTGCAATTAATGGAATATAATATTCGGATATGTATTCTTTGTATGAAATATGTAATTAAGAAAATAAAAATTTTTTATATTATTAAAAAGCGAAGCAACATATAGAATAGGAAATAAAAAAATTTCAGGGATTCAAAAATATTTTAAAAATCTAATCAGAAGCTATAACATATTATTTACTATATAGTGACAAAATTCATCATATTCAGTTTAAGAATTATCCCACAAAAAGCATACAGATATTATAAAATTTGATTATAGAACTTTAACTATGATTGTAAGCTTTAAGTGTTATTTATACTGGCCGTAACCATATGCTGTAAGAAAAAGACTAATCACAAATTCACAATTGAGTATTCCCCTTTCATTCGATTTTATAAGAGAAATGCTTGACTGTAATTAGTTAATTGATACAATTTGGCATACGGCATACTACGGTTACGGCAAATATAACACGGTTATGGCAAATATAAATGATCCCTTAGAAATAAATGATAATAATATGTATATTAAATGAGAATTTTGTGAGACAATTTTATAAAATCGCTTTCAGTATTCGATGATAGTGTACTCGGTAACACGTCCCTTCTTGTATATATCCACAAATATGTGGTTCTTCGAGGCACAAAAACGATGTGTCACGAGGATGATTGCGGTGCCTGCATCGTAAATGTAACATTCAAGGGCAAAACAATAGCCATGAATTCCTGTTTTGTATCAATACTGATCTGCAGGTATGTATAATATGTGTTAGAAAAAAGAAACTGAACAATCAAGCTTAATTTCTAAAAAAATAAAAGGATTTGCTTAATGACATTACGCGCGCATACAAAACTACATCCTTGACACAAGAAATTTTCATCGAAATATTAAAATCTCTTTTTTTCACATTCATATTTGCCAATTTCATTTCTTATACCAATTGTTTAATTTCTAAGTATGCCGAGTATATGTAAATATTAATTAATATTTTATACTATGTCGCAGATGAGGTATTGTCTCAGAATGATTGAAGATCTAGGTAACAAGAGAAACGGTTATAATACTTTGCTGGAAAAAATGGCTCGCAATATGGCTATTGCTCTTCTGGCATGGTAATGAATATGTACAGGTATGATTTATTAAAATTGCCAATTAATAATAATAAAATTGTTAATTAATTTTTAATGTTAAGGAAATATTATTATATTTTATACATATTACATTTCCTTTTTTCATGATAAAATCTTTTCGGAATTGTTGGATGTTGAAACAAAGTCACATACAAAAAAGTACCCTTAAAACATACATTAATAAATGAATCCCTATTTTTATATAATTGTCCAATAATAAACAAATAAAAAATCATGTATAAAATGTAGAATATTGTTATGTTTAGTTCAAGTGAAAATATCATTTAAATAGATACAATTGAAAGTTTGTATAGCTAAAACTTTGCATTAATGCATTGTTGTGTATATTTCGCAGCCTCATTCATAAGGATTCGTCACATTCGTCTATGCAAAAAATTGAAAATTCATTTGGTGACAACATTTGTTGATGCACTGTTTATCATGCAATTTTGGATGCGTTCAAAGAATATGGTACCGATGCTCCATCAATGATGAAAGACATTCACGACATTGAGGTGCTTTGTAAAAAATTTCTTTTCTATTTCAAAAATTTAATCTTTATTTTGAAATTACCCTTTCAATTTTATTCTCAGAATTTGATTTTATTTATAGAAATAAGAATCATGTACCCATTATTATAATATCTTTTTATATTGACTTCATCCTATTTTAAATATAATAAAATATATTTCATAGGAATTATATAAAATCAAACCTTGCCAGAAATACGGAATGCTACGTATAAGTAGTCATTACGACAAGTAATCTTCTAATAGAAACACAATGTTGAGCATAAAGTTAAAGAATACTTCTTAAAGTTTTCATTATCCAGGATTTATTTATTAACATATTTGAAAACAATCCAGAATCCATATATTATATGAAGGAAATACTGCGAAGGAAATACACGATAATGTTTCTTTATTAGGTGATACAGATCAATGACACTAATCAATCCATATAAGATGTCTTAGAATGACTGTTAAATATTTCGTGTGCTGATAGAACAGACTAAACTGAATCGAAAAGTTCTTTACTACTTTGCAATTAGTTAACAAAATATACAAATAGTTAACAAGATATTAATTACTAAAAATCGCTAAATATTTCAATAATTTTTTATTAAGTACTATCAACTTTACAGAAAAACAAGAGACAAAAATTATTTATTTTCATCTGTATCACAAAATATTTGACGGTTCTGAGATATCCTGTAAAACAAAGAATTTCTTGTTAGTATTAATTATATAAAGTTGTGTCCCGGTGAAATTAGTTGGTTTTATTATATTTATTATATGTTAGCTTATAATGTGATAAACGGAAAATGTCCAAGGTTCAATAATGAATTTTGATCTGTGATATCAAAAATGCAAAAAATTTGCTATGCAAAGCAGCTTTGATACACAATAGCATCATAACCACATTATTTGAGCAATGTGTATATAATATTTTTGTTCTTCTAAATTATAAGCTACAGCACATGTGAAAACAAACTCAATTGACCGGGACTCAATTTACTACATGCATAATTAATATAGCATCTTTTAATTATTAAAATTACAATGATTATTATTCATATTTTTTCATTATCAATTTGGATAAATTGATAACACATAAAATTTATTTCAAGTATCTGAATATTACTATTAGTATGTACATATGCATTACAAAGCAATATTGATATTGAACTTACATCATTTTTTTATAAGTTCGAATAAATATTTTTTCATGAAAATAATATTATTTTATGAGGAGGCAAACTTCTGATAAAATTAAAATACAGGATTAGCAAGTAACGCGTTATTGTAACGTCGTTATCGTTACAAGTTTTTCCGATAACAAATAGTTAACGATGTTACATTTTCTTCTGAGTAACGTTCATGGTAATGAACGCAATTACATTTTTAGAGTAACGGTAACAATTTCACTAGTTACTTTCATCGTTACTTTATTTCTAACTACGTAAAAGTTTAATCCTAGAAAACAGAGTTGAAACATTAACAATCTGATTGATTGTCTAAATAACGACGTCTTTTTTTCATTATATTCATAGTTTACACATATAGACTCAGATATATAATCTTTACAATATATTTAATTTCTTAAAATAAAATTTTTTCTGTGTCATATCTCACAAATTAAATATATGTATATAATGCAGATTACAAATTATTTTTTTATTATAATATAATTTTACTCTTAGAGCATTCATGATGAGTTGTTCGTCGATCTTTTCTTCGAAATACTGCACCTAGCTAAATAATTCTTTCCATCCTTTCTTTCTTTTTAAATATTGTTACATTCCGATAAAATTCTTTCTTTTCTTATTATAAATATATGATTTATATCAAATCTTTATCTTATCTCTAGCTTAGTATTTCATCTTGATTTTGATATTTTCCTATTTTATCTTTATTTCGAAAACCTTATCATATCTTTTATATATAGTAAAATTCTTTTCTCTTTTATAGGAAGGCATATTTAATTCCTTTATTTAAACATTCAAATCAACAGATAGCTCACGTCTGTATACCCTTATATGTCACATAAAGAATATCTATTCTACAATCTTTCCTTTTCTTTTGAAGGCTGTTTTTCTAAAATAATAATTAAACAATAGCATATATGCCTAACAATTAAGTAATATTATATATTAAGTAGTATTATATATTAGGTGTAGTAAAAAGAAATCCATTATTTTTCCATTCAATTTCATGCAAAAATAATGAATTTCTTTTTACTACACCTAATATTAAGTAGTATTTCATATATTAAGATCTTCCCGAAGCAAGGATGAATATCTTTATTTTTTTCCTTTCTTTTCTTTTTTTTCTTTTCTTTTTCTCCATAAAATTAAAACCAATTTAAAATTTAGAATATATCATTACTTCGTTTCGCATAAGAATATTAATTAAGAAAATCGAATTTTTATTCTTAACATGAAACCTAGATTCGTAGTATCGAGAGTAGGGCTTATGTGGAGTCTTGCTGTCTTATCTTAAGAAAACAAGTGCGAGTATAGGCCCTATCAAATTTTGAAGAGTTGATTGGTCTTGGGAAGACATCCCTCATTGCCAGATATAAAAGAACTGCAAAAAATAGTCAGTCAATAAAAAAATATAATAATCTCAGAATTAGAATCCATTATGACAGTCGCCTTCGCAAGTAGGAACTATATTCGCATTCTTCTCTATAAGTTATCTCATGTTTTATTTTACTATTTTTTTCTTTTAAAAATTTAATAAATATCAGTATTAACTTTTATTGGAATAATTTCAATTTCATTTAAAGTCGGTCCGCGTAAGCTCCCATATAACCTTCATAACCGAAGCCGGAATCTAAATTTCTCCTACAAATTATTATCCATTCTTTCCTTGTGATCATTTTCAATCATTGCACAGCCTGATCTCCGATCCCCGGATAAATTGCTTAAATGCATTGACCTAAAAAACGGAGGAATCTCAATTTCTATTACATCGATACGTAACAAAACTAATGACAGCGGTGGGATACATTCTGTCAGGCTGTGCGGAAAAGAAATCGCAAGTGATTAAGCTGTGTAAAAGTTTTATCTATGAGCAAAGTAACACTCCTCCGCCAGAGAAGAATCTCGGTGCACCTGATGGCAATGGAACTGGACATCACCGAATTACAACGAAGATTATAACAAGAACGTGTTATTCGTCAACTACAGGAGCAGCAGCAACATTTAAAACAATAACAAGGTACTCCAATTACAGGACTTTCTAGATTTTCTAGATTTTAATTTCGGGAATTTTGTTTATTTTTCAATCAATGACGCATTAGAAGTACCTAGTTTTGACAGATAATATCGCGTTTACTTACTTCGTGGAAGGAGTGATGTGAAGAAGTGCTCAGCATAATTACGCCTTCACAAGAAATTATCTTAGTGCGCGTGATACGTAACAAATTAAAGGGATGTTCATAGATTCATACTCGGGAGAGTGTTTAACTCTTTACAAACTTTAGTCGAATTTTTACGTAACAAATATGGCCCTAGAGAAACGGTTTACAAAACGCAAGCCTGACTCGCTTACATGTGTCAAAAGAGAGACGAAAAGGTATCAAATTACGCAAATCGTGTCCGCGAAATAAGAAAGCGTATAATAGATGTCCAAAAACGGCAATCGAACGAAATTAGTTAAGATTTTAAGAAATCAGTGGAAGAGTATTTAAAGGTTTTCTATGTGGTCTGAATCCGGAAATATCAAAGGAAAGAATATTCGAAGAATTGGAGAGCCGCGCTATATACATCGAAAGAGAACTGGAGATCGTGAAAATGATAAGACAAATAGTACTTTGGAAAATACAAATAGTATACTTGGAAAAAAAATGTCTAGCGATAACAAACATCCAAATAATGCGCTCGTGCGTCGGGTAGGTGCCAAGCCGATAACGTGTCAAAACTGCCATAAAATCGGGCATCGCTGACCTCTGTAAATTTATCAGTAGTAATCAACCTAAACGAAATTTTTTATCTGATATAACCAGGCCAAATGAACTTCGCGTCGAATAATCGAAACAACGATACACATATACCATCATCTCCGGGAAGACCACAAAATCCTGGTAATACGTTTCAAATTATATGTAGATATTGCAAAAAGGTGGGACATGCAATTGAAGATTACCGCAAGCGAACGTTTAATAATCAGGTTCGTAATAGCAAAACACAGAGAAACGAGGAAATTCCTGCGAAAATGGGAGGCGATTCTAGAAAATACAAACATGCGCCCCGCTCGAGCGAGAACGATAGCCTTCGACACGGATATCGAACAATAAATTTAACGTGCACGGAAGAAGTACCAGGTTATTAGAAAGCAGAGATGTTGCGTAGAGCTCTAAATAGATAATAGACGTGCACGTCAATGCGAAATCATGGTCGGACTAAATTAATTCACACGCACGCATACATATAGACGTCGTGAGAATCGGCACTTCTAAGAGAAAACGGTGTTGGCACAGATCAGAGCGATCGGCACGTATGATTGTTAATTCATTTGTGATTGTCCGAAACGTCGCCGCCGCTATCTATCGTGGTCTCCATGTTTTCGGAAACATCAATTAGGAAAAAGATCGAGGGCCCATAGGAAGTCGTGGCGGCGTGAAAATATTCATTCGATCACGGACTGAGTAAGGGTGCAGATTGTATACGAATTCAAAGCGAGTCTAAGTCCAGAACGATTTTGCGTGCGTGATCACGATTCAGGATTTCCCCTAAGTGTCATCGCGAATATAGTTTGGCCACGGGTTATACGTAGTAACTCAGGGTGACTCGACAGCACCCCCATGTGTTATCCGAAAGGTGATCCAGGGACTCGAGTTCTCCTAGGCGAAATCGCTGTCTTAAATACGCGATAACATAAATCATAGAGGCAGCGAAACGTATTTGTTAAGCGTTATATGCTTGATATGTGAATTGTATTCGATTTAATTAAACATTATTCACAAATGAAAACACAGCGTGAGATATTAGTCTCCCTGAATCACAAAATAAGAGATTTGAATGGTTCTTTAGAATTCCTAATAGACAGCGGTTCGAAGCCAAACATCATCAAAAAAAGACTCTTAAAATCTAATGTTCCGGTAAATAGGAATGAGATTCTAAAACTAATGGGAATCTCGCATCATGTATCCACCTTAAGGCTGGGATAGACATCTTAGGACGTCCTGTCACGTTTCATTTAGTGGAAGACGAATTTCCTATATTACAGGATGGAATAATAGATTTCGATTTCTTCAATCAATTCAAGGTAAACGTAAACTATAAAACAAATCACCTGGAATAGGACGATATTAGAATTCGAACCTAAAGAATTCTAACTATTCCTGCAAGGGCAAATTCGCAATTATACATTCAAGTCGCTAATCCAGGATTAAAAGAAGGATATGTTCCCAAATTAAACTTGAAGGCGTTTACTTAATGCGCTGATCATCGTACGAGACGGAAAGACACATTTACGAGTAATAAATATGACCGAAAGAGATTACGATGTATTTGTGCCTACTATACAAATATTTGAATTCAATGAATTAACTGATTCTAAACTTAATTCTAAATTCTTAACTCTAAATTCTAACTCTAAATATAAATTCAAATTCGAATTCTAATTCAAAGATCGATTCAAATACAAATTGTAATTCTAATTCAAATACAAATTCAACATCAAAATTAGAATCAAACTCAATCTCAATCTCGAATTCTAATTCTAATTCTAATATAAATTCGAATTCTAATTAAAAAATCGATTCAAATACAAATTATAATTCTAATTCAAGTACAAATTCAACATCAAAATTAGAGTCAAAATCAGTTTTAATCTCGAATTCAAACTCTATTTCTAATTCAGATTCAAATTCAAATTCATGGATTCAAATTTAAATCGAAATTCTAATACTGACTCTAACTTAAGGTCAAACTTAAAATCTGAATTAACTTCAAAACTCAATACTATTTTTTCAAGCTCAGAAAATGGAACATCTTGTGTAGAGATGAACAAAAATTCTCGTTATAATAAAATAATAGAACTTATCAAACTCGATTATTTGAATAATGAAGAACGTATGAAAAATCTGTTGAAAAATCAATAGAACAAAATGCGGATTACTTTTATTTGCCAAGAGAGTCTCTCGGATTCACTAACGTTCTGCAATCACATTCATACAAATGATAAAATACGTTCCAATACACACATACAAGACAGTACCGATTTCCCCCTGAAGAAGAAATCGATCGTCAAGTAAAAGATTTACTAGATCAAAATATTATAAAATCATCAGAATCTCCATACTTCAGTTTGGATTGTCCCAAAAAAGGAGATTCGAAGGGGAAACGATGGAAGATAGTACTAGATTTCCGCTAAACGAAAAAACCATAGGCGACGTATATCCAATTCCCAATATAATGGATCATTTTTGATCAATTAGGTGGTGCCAAATACTTTTCGATTTTCGACTTAGCTTCTGGTTTCCATCGGATTAAGATGCACCCGAACGATAACTATAAAACGGCTTTTTCAACTCCTCCATTGACCAATACGAGTTCGACCGAATGCCATTTGACCTAAAAAATACTCTAACCACATTCCAAAAACTAATGGATAGGATACTAATTGAAATGCAAGGAACGGAAATATTTGTCTATTTAGACGATATCGTTTTGTATGCAAGTTCATTAAGAAAATACGAGATTAAATTTAAAAAATTAATAAACAAATTGTGTGAAGCAAATCTAAAAATCAAATCTGCAACCAGAAAAATATGAATTCCTTCGAAAAGAAGTTACCTATTTAGGACATATGATAAACGGAAACGGAATACATCCCGAAAAAAATAGAAGAAGGTAAAAAATTTTCCAGTACTCAAAAATCAAAAGAATATAAAGCAGAATATAAAGAATATAAAGCAATTTCTCAGATTAGTAGGGTATTATTGCAAATTTATAGAAGGTTTTTCTAATATTGCGAAATCCCTGATAAATTTATTAAAAAATGAAGAAATTACGGAAAAAACGGAAAAAACGGTGAAATTTAAATGGAATCAAAGAGAACAAGATTCTTTCAGTACATTAAAAAATATGTTATGTAAAGAACCGGTGTTACAATATCTTGATTTTTCTAAGTCATTCCTCGTAACAACGGATGTGTCAGGAACTACCATAGGCACTATCTTAAGTCAATAGGAAAAGATCAACCCATAAGTAACGCTTCTCATGTATTAAACCACGCTGAAAAAAATTATTCCACGATCGAAAAAGAATTATTAATAATAATTTACGCAATAAGACATTTTCAACATTATCTTTATGGTAAAAGATTTATTTTTATCGATCATAAACCGTTGACTTGGCAAAGCAAAAGATTCTTCCTATTTCGCACGTTGGAAAATTAAATTAGCTGAATATGAATTTGAAATTGTTTACAAGGAAAAACAAATGTGAATGCCGACGCATTATCGAGGAATCTTATTAGGTGTATAACTTTGCTTCCGCCGTTTTCCTATAGATGGCTTTAGCGGTAAATGGTGGTCGAAATAAATAGATCATAGACGTCATACAATAAACTTGGGCATCTGTCAACATAACCCCATAGAAACATTAG
>Ga0157363_1004732_pt1 | contig 12606 bp, 3 predicted proteins | sample AttsexASBM1_FD_111477 | JGI IMG/M metagenome (GOLD analysis project Ga0157363, IMG submission 111477) | Fungus gardens microbial communities from leaf cutter ant in Ribeirão Preto, State of São Paulo, Brazil - Atta sexdens ASBM1 | ecosystem: Host-associated > Fungi > Mycelium > Unclassified ...
TGTCAAATTCTTTTTCATGTACATCTTATATTAGATATGAGATTAAAGAATGAATTAATTTTCAAATTAAAAATTTATTTTAACTAATTTTTCGATTATTTCATAACATTCAATGTTTTTTTATAAACTAAAAAAAACGATGAAAGATAGCAAAAGTTTAATGTCATAAAAAAGAAATATTATTAACAATATATTTTAAAGTTTGTAAAATTTATAAGACTTCTTGCTTTAAAAAACTTATTTCGTTTTTATTCTTTCTGATATCTAAAATTTTTTTTAATCCCGAGGAATGACGCAAACTTGTAAGTTGCGAAATTTGAAAACTTAGTGCCGTCATTCTGTCACATTCATCAGTTTTCTACGCGGTCATTTACGCGCTACGCTCGCTAATTACATTAAACATAAAGCGTTCATTTACCACGCGCAGCGCCAACCGTAAATTCGCCGGAAAGGAATAAAGACGCGCTCACGCTGCGGAGTAACAAATTAAAATACACCTCGGAATTGCGCGACCGCGCGTTACAGAAGTGGGTCTTACCTCGCATCGCGAGCATAATCGTACCACGAGGGACGCCGAGCGCGAGTAATGTCGTAATAAGCCATGGTAGACATCTCTCGTGGCTAGGCGTGCGCTTAGCCTTGGTAGGAAGCGATCTGCGTTTTCTTCCTGCATGCACCTGCAGCTACACGAGCGACACACTTGGTCGCACACACGTGTACCCCTCACGAAGAGCCTATGGTGGTCGAGACGGCGCACGCCCATGGTCATAGATCAATGGGACACGCTTCCAGCCATATTTCTGCGACTGTTACCGCGACTGTTGCTCATCGTAGACGTAGAAGTGAAAGAGAGAAGGCGGCGAAACGGTCGCGTCTGATCGCCGGTGTTGAAGAAGAAAGACCCCGCGGCGACCCGTGTCGTCACCGTGGATAAAAGGAGTCGTGGAATGGGTAGTAAGAAACACGCGGAAACGCGATGACAGTTCGTGCCGCGACCATAACAGCGGCGACGCTATTTTGCCGCTGATGCTTTTTTTCATCTCTCTCCTCCTCCGTCCTATCCCCTATAAAACGTTATCTTGCTCAATGCGCGTTTCATGCCACTAACCGTCAAGGAACAACGTCGCCGATCACGATTCAAGGTAGACCACCGATGGCGCATAGATAAAAAGTTAGAACAAGGGGAAGGCTGTCTGAAGGCGAAAAATGGATGTGAAGCGAATCTCGCCATGTATTAGATAGATGGCCCAATTGAACTGCGAGTACCTTCGAGTGCGTTTTGTCGAGGGAACAATAACGACCGTTATTTCAATTTTCGGTTAAAGATCAGATAACCGTTTGTCCTTAGGGCAATTACGAAACGCGTGTATTGTGCAATCAATAAAGGCACTTTGTGGAACTATTAAGCCACCGGAGATTGGACCGTCTGCACACCAATTTACGTAGTTGAGATATAATTTAGATTATGCTCTCTCCAAAATAGTTGCTTTATATTGTATCTTGCGAAAATGTGTATGCCAACTATTCTCTCTAATTAGATGTAAGAGTATGTAACTATTTTAATTAAACCAAACATTAAAAGTCGTATTATTAAGTTTTCATTATATAATATAAGTATGTAAATATATGACAATTTCCTCTTTACTCAGAAAAATTTTTCTTGATATTGATTGGAGATGCGTGGGAAGCGGTTACAGATGGAAATCGTATTATACTTCGAAGAGAAGATATCCGGTAATCAATTGATTCATTATCCAGAATGGTAAATTCCGATTCTGATATATCGATAGAATCCGATGATCAATCATCATAGTCGATTCAAAGAATCATGCAATTTTATTAGCAATTTTATTAATCCCTGTAATTTACGAGTCGCAAATCTCTCGTTAAAAGTGTATTGTTTATGGCATCCGCTATCGTGAGATAGCTAATTAAGAAAGGAAGTAAAATCTCATCACTGTACAACTCGAAAGCGCTCTTAATTGAACGTAATCCATATTTATGCTCGTCAAGCTTCGAGCGACGAATACACTCGTTTTTTACACAAGAGAGTTTTTGCGCTTAAATTTTCTTAGCCAAGAAGTGACTAAGAAGCGTAAACCGGAAATGCATTCCTTACGGTATCATTGATCACGTAAGCTTTACTTCTTAATTCCGTCAACCACGAGGCTACGCGCACGTGTACACGCGAGCATCAAGATGTATACACGAACTACATCAAAGAATGATCATTGATATTCCGCATTCCACATCGTATCGCATTGTACATCGTCGTACTTTTTTGTATTAGTATCGAACAATCGAATAAATGTTTTTCGTTAATTTAGACAGAATGATTGAACAAGGAGTAGAAATACTCATCCCAGAGAATTTTCTTACAATGAATATCCGTCTTTCTACGTGCAAGATTGCGAGTATGCGTTTGGCCAGGTTTGCAACACGCCACGAAGGAGCCTATTTGAACAGCAAAATTGCACAGATTAGGAAACATACGCTTCTGAATTTCCATTAACTGTAACAGGAAATGGAGAGGATGGGGAGCGGGAGTGGTAAGGCAGATACCGAGAAGACTAGCCAGCCTATCTAATGCCGATCCCTATCTACGTGCAAGCCGTTGCGAGTAGCGCAACTACTGCACAACTAATATCTTATCCGGCGCAAAACCGGAATACCGCCGTGGGATTACAACTTGTATTAATTACGGGCGACATTACGCCGACCAGATTAGAAATCGAAAGATAGGAGCTTACCCAATCTCGAAGTCGCGCTAGGACCGGGATGAAGCATCTTCTATCGATAGATCCCACTATTTTGAAGCTGCTTTGCCATTTGTTTCTCTTTAATTACTCACGACAGTGCGCTCGTGCGCCATAAAGTACTCTCGATGGAAATACAAGAGCGATTATCGCGCGAAACGGTAATGGTAACACGCGCGATTCTTCCTATCTATCGGAATAATAATCTTTTGCGGATAAGTCGGCATCCGTTATAATTCTGCTGGCTGTATCTACGCACGAGGTCGATAAACTCGACGAGCAAAAGAATATAAGCGCAGCTCTTCCCACTCTTGGGATTCGATAAGGGTAATTGGTCGTCGGGTGCAGACCCATACAATTTAGTTCGCTTCTTATGCGACATGGGCTTCACTGGGAAAATTATATTCGATACACTTCACGCGCTCAGGAAGATTAGTAAGAAATTAATAGCTCCCGTAATCACGCGTGTCGCGAGATCGCGCGATAAGGAGTGAATTATCGAAACTGCATTGTATTAATTGATTGGCTATGCGGATATCATTTAAATTCTTGCGCCGAATGTCCCGACAAAATGTCAATGGTAATGCACGACTTGTTATTAATGCAAATTTATTTCCATTTCGTCCCGTTCATCTGATTACCATATCATATTATTTTATGAGATTTATAATGTGACTTATGAAATGACGGGCAGCAAAAAATTAAAGATCTGCATAAATTCTTTATACGATTACAAATATATTTTAGTTCGAATTTATTTAAACGACGCTTCGCACGGAGAGATTCTGAGAGATCATAGAAGAAGATATTCTATTACGTATAAATTACAATGATGCGTAATATATCTTGTATGAAGGGGTGCTTATTGGAAGTTATTGGTCAGCTGGTATATTAGACAAATACTAAGGCCATACGTTATCCTTGAATTATTGACGCAAAATTTCTCCTCCGCACCAAGCGATTAATTTCGCGTGTACCGCGCAAAGTCTTCAGTCGGAAACTACACGAAGTAGCGTAATGGTAATTTATTTAGATCCTCGAAGCGTGCCCACACATAACGGAAGAAACACAGATGAGCCATTAGGAATGCGCATTAGAGACGAACGCCTCTGTCGGAAAGGGGTTTGATTTACAATCCAGTGTTTTTGTTCCAGACCCTTCCACTTGTTTCATACATTCCACTTACATCGCGACGTTAACCTTGACTAGAGATTGAAAATCTCCGGCCGAGTCTCTAATTGACTCTATTCGCTAGAGAGGAAACCGGGAGTTCGAGGTCGACAAGGGACTCGGGATTTCGGGAATTGCTTCGTGATGACGAAGCAAGCGCTATCCCTTTTCCCTAATCCAATAACTCTCTTCTATTCCCGAGATACCATTCTAGCCGTGTTATAATTGGCATGCCGGCATACCGTTGTGTTACTCTCTAAATTTCTTGGAGTAAAATCTCACTCCAAAAGAGTTAAAATACTGCCATTATTGAAGAAAAGTGAAAAACTTGCACTCTTGAATAAGAATAGTAGATTTTCACTCTTTTTCTTTTAGAATGAGATTCAAAGAAAGTAATCTCATTCCTTTTTTGGACTGAATCTCATTCCAAAAGTGAAATCTCACTTCACTCTTATAAAGAGTGAAAATTTTTCACTCTTTTTCAATAGTGGCAGTATATTAATTCTTTTGTGAAGTGAGATTTCACTCCAAGAAATTTAGAGGATACAATTACATCAGTAAGTAATTGTCTTACATTCACTCGGTATATGATTCGTTATTTATAGTTCCTTTTTTGTTTACGTTTCTCAACGTAATAATTTTTAAACTGAACACTTTCTGATATAATCAGATAAATTATTTGTAAAAATCTAATTATTTTTAATTTTCTCCCCTTTCTATATTTTGCAGACCAAAAAGCAGAAATATACTTGCCGAAATATTTTTGATAAAGCACAGATTACACGATTAGAGTGATGCTGCGGATGATTTTGTCAAACGCGAATTTATTCCAATTTGGAAAATATAGCAGCAGCAAATTCGCAAATATCAAAAAGTAAAAGGTCTATTTTCTGCAGTCGACACAGAAACAGGACCGTCGCTGATTTCAATTTGTGTTGATTTTTGACATCGACAAACAGACTCTTTCCCGTGTCTCTTCAGCTTGTTTATCTTTCTCCCTCTGTCACCTCGGTTCATTTAATTCTACTCAGTCAAGGCTATTTGCAGCATTACTTGCAAAATATTTCGTGTACATTTTCAACTGCACTCTTTTGAAGAGTGTTCCTTCGTTAAGCAAATCGCATCTGTATACTAATATTTAATATCTAGAAAAGTTTATAGATTTTGTAAATTTAAAATTCTTTTGTAATCTAAAATTCTTTCGCTTACAATTCTTGAGTATCTATATGTATGAAACAATTTATAAATTTCAATAATATAAAGTATTATCAAAAAATTATTTAATAATATTGTATTTAATAATATAAATTGTTTTGTAAGTTAATAATTTATCGTGATCATATAAGATTTTAAGAGTTGATTGAATATGATATAATATATTATTGTATGTAACAAAGAAATTGTAATAACAACAAAGAAAATAATTGCGACAAAAAATAATTGAAATAGAAAATTTAATAAAGAAACGAATAAAGCGTAGTTATAGCAGATAGTTATAGCTTTTATGATATTTAACAATATAATTGACATTTTACAATACATTATATGTTATATGTATATAAAACATAAGTACATAAAATTTTCCTTCGAGCATGAAAATGATAATATTATAATTTTAATGGATTTTATCTCAATTATATCGAAGAAATCTTACAAGATAGACGAAGTAAAAAAGAAATATAAAATTTAAAATTTTTCTCTGCCTCAATAGGGAATCTTTCTTTCTCCTAGTCGGATTACTCAGCAAGAGAAAAGAATTGTTCGATAACAGGGATAGTAGTAGATCACCAGAAGAAAAGATTCTATGCCATCGGTCTTCCCCTGCCCACACTTTCTATTTTCACATTGAAATTACATTTTGCACAGTAACATTATAACAAGACAGCAAGTAAAACTCTGTAATATTCATTTCTCAACCAATTTAAGATTACACTAGACATTTTATCTACAGATCATTACAAATGAGAAGAAAAAGAGAGAGTATAGGATGAAAAAACCAATCGAGTTGCTTGCTTAACTCACAATATCTAATAAGCCGCGCGTAATTTCGATTCTGTGGGAAGTAATCATTTGTTGTTGGCTGACTCGTACATACTCTTACGTTACCATATGATTCTACATTCCGCGATATACGTGCGTTGAAAGGAACAAGCCAAACCGTGGTGCATTAACGGATCTTCTGTACATATTATCACGTAATCAGTGAGAGAAAGATTGAGTGCCGGCCTAGACCATTCTTAGATCTAATACGGTTGATAATGTTAAGGAAGGAATCTACACGATACATATCTTGCAACTATATTACCTCACGCGTTATCCGCTTTATGATCCCGCTTTTCCCGCTCCTCGATAGCGTGTGAACCAACACAATTTTGTAAGGACACGCACGTCCGGTTGTCCATGCGGAGAAATGAGTCAATAAAACATGTTCTCGTTCGATCTAATACAGAAATCGATGCTTAGCCGAAATGCGAGTGAAAAATGCGAAGGCAGTAAGATTCATTGACGAGATTTCGAAATGTAAGCCGCAGCGGGAAAATTGGCATGTCACATCTTAGACTATCCGGTAAAATGTAAAATGTAAAATGAATGCAAGCCAACAACCGATCGGCTCTCCCACATACATTAGGAATTCTCCCAACTTTTGGCCACACTTGGATCGTGGTAGCTAGTTTGGTGACACGGAATAGGCAACTCTGACCTTCTCTCTCTATCTTTCTCGTTCAAACTCTTTCCCTTTCCTGCGTTAACTTCTTTGCTTCCCAAAAATTCCCGGTCTCTTTCGGCTCTTGCGGGGGTGCGCACTTTGGCTCGTTTCTCTCTGTCGGTCGTCTACTGTCCTATGGTCCTTTTCCGCATTTCACCCTCCTCCCCCCCCTCTTTCCTTCCTTCCTCTGGTAACGAAAGCGCCAAGGTTTCCGCGGCTTAACCCATCTCGCAAGATAGAAAGAATGAAAAAGGTAGGGGCCGGACGGAGGGATAAGTAAAGAGAGGTAAGCGCGACGCGAGAGGAGACTCGGTAATCTTCCAAGATACCACTGCGACGGACTTAGTCGGAGTCTAGAGAGTCAAGAACCTCGGCGAGAACGCCCGCGGCCGTTGCCACAATATTTTGCTCGATTACCATCGCAGGAAAAGCTGCCTGTCCGACCTGAGCTAGGCTAAGCTGAAAGAGGGAGACGGGGTGGATGCACATCGCCCTCTGTGCCTCTCGTTAGTATGCTAATTTATCGGAGCATTAAATTTTCGCGCCTCGGCCTTTGATACCGGTTGGAATTTATGTTCTATATTTCAGACTCAAAGTAGATTACCGGTCGCTACGGATGTACCGTTTTCTCTCACTTGCTCTCGCGCCAATGTTTAAACTTTACCTCAGTTCGTCTTTCTCGTTTAATGTCTGGGGTCTGGTCTCCTTCGGTTGTGCAATATTGTTCGGACCGCATCGATCAGCCAGTGGAAGTTGACCCGAAACACCATCTGTTGTGTTTCATAACGAAATAATGTGATTCATGCCGCTGATACAATGTTTCAAACTTGTCTGTAATAGAGACTCTGTACTCGTTGTGTTGTGTTAGGAATACATGTTTATCGAACAAGCCACTCATAAAAAGTGCATTCATCACAATTTATCACATTGCAGACTATGTTAAAAACAGATATTTTGTGGTAAACTGATATTTATGTCCGCGCTGATATAAGATAAAGAAGATACACTTTAACATTCTTAGACGCAAATTCGTCCTGTAAATATCTAAGAATAAACAATGTATAAATTCACTTTTATCGTCATATATTTAACAATGATGGAACGGAACGCAAATATTCGCATCTCGAAAAAAAGAATTTTTTTTCTTTTTTACACGCACACACATACACGCGCGCGTGCGCGCGCGCGCATATATTTTTATATTATTGTATAAAATGAAAAAACATTATATTAATAAACGAACCTTTTTTGTAGTTTCACTGAGTCGCGATTTCATTTCGATAAAATTCACACAGCAGAAATCTCACTGAACACAACATCATAATATTTATATGTCGTGGCATTGTCGTGTGTGTCATGCCATTCCTTGTTACGATTATTGGCATACTAAGAGAGGGTACAAAGAGACTAGAGTTCTCATCTGAATATTCGACGTTCGACCGCGTATGATATCTGGGCTGAAAGCGACGGAAGCAACGGAGGTAGAGGATCGTACATTCGACTAGTAACTGGCGCACAGCTGGCGAGCAGCCTTGCAAATTCACGGTATTCGCGGATCGGCGGAAGTTATCATGTACGTTTCTGGAGCTACGGCGGTGGTTTATGGGCACTCCAAATCAACGCGAAGCGAGGTTCTTGCCAAGCCGAGCCCAAACCGACTCATCAGATTCCGGCGTTCTCCCTATCCGGGTCGCAGGGATTATTTCGAAATAGCGAAATTATTTTGCCCTGTTATTTGAGAATTTCTGATAAAGGATGGACGCTGCAGCTGATACTGACAGTGCATGTTGTACGAATATACCTAACTAACTAACCTGTGCCTAAGCTAGCCCGCAGGGCATAGTTCTCCAATGTACGTTAATTCTCTTAAGGTAATTGCCATGTATGCGCACATATTCTCGTATTCACACGCAGCTGCGTACATAGATCCACTTTACTTCCTCAACTAGTTATTCGATGCAACGGCATAAACCCTTAATATCGACTATGGAAACTACTTGACTCTACTTGACTCTACTATCGACATCTGCGAACGTCTTACTCGCATCCTTAAAATTCAATCATATATTATTAATCTTGACACGTTACACTTTAAACTTCAAACATACGACGGCGATCAATTTTCTTCGTGCCTGCTTTTGACAACGACTTTTCACGTAAGGAAAATAGCTAGTATTAATCGCGTAATGTAAATATTTTATGTTTTAAAAGTTAGCCGAGAGAAAAGTTTTGAATAACAGAATGGTTTAAAATTTTTTAAGAATATTTTGACGTAACGATATATTCTGTAAAATGGATAGATTTTATATTACTATGTATCTAATAATTACATACTGTAATAGGACAAATAATTGTAAAATAAAAATTATATAAAAAAAAGTTTGCATTCACATATTTTTTTATCAAGCTGATCTCTTTCAGTGTTATCGATATAAATCAGTTTTTCTCAATTATCATATGAATCGTATGTATCTGCTGAAAACGATTATACATCACATATGCTTACATGACTATCCGCTTCAAATACTATTCGCAAGTGTCTTCAAACGAGTGCACAACAGTTCGTCGCAGAGTCAACGTCGATAAATCGGTATCGAGTCCTGTGTCCGAAAATATACGGCATCCACAAGAAGGAAATTGAACGAAGCGGAGGAACGTAAGGTAAATAAGAACCTCTACGAAATAACGGAACTCAGGACTAGGAAAGCTCAGTCTCATCTCCCTTCGCTCCCGTTACCTTCCCGTTCCTCCCGTTGGCCCCACGATCCGTCGAGTATTATATTCTACCCACCGTGAGGATTCCCATTATCGAGAGCAGTCACGACGTATCGTCTATGGAAGAGCCGACCCAAGACAGATCGTAACGTATTTCACTTTCTTCCCGAAGGGCCCGCCAGATCTCGTTCCCCTTCCATCGGGTATCTCTGGATAGATGATGCATTTAGAGGAGATGGTTGCGGGGGAAGCGAGCGAATGCTCTCTCACCCTCGTGGACACGAGAAAGCCGTCTAATCGAAGGCGGAAAATCGCAATCGCATTACCCACGCCACTCCGCGACCGTGCAAGGGTTACCCTCCACGGTCCTTGCTACGGTCACTCTGCGCAAAAGGCATCTCTGGCACGAGAGAATTATGGGATCAGATCAAAGGAATTACGAAGATAATTATAAAATACCGAGAATTTTAAAAAATATAAAAATTGCAATAATTTACAACCGTTCCTCTCTGATTTCGCTGAGAAGATAGACATCAAATGTATATACAGGCAAGAAAAAACTTGGATCGGGAAAGAACTTCCGGGATTTGCTGCAGAAAAATACGGGAATTTCTAGCCTGTCGTCTGTTCCTGGAGAGTGCTGCGCTACCAAGGCTCGTTCCTAGATTCTCTGGTATGCACCTCAATGGCAGATTGGCTCTCGCCCAAAGCCGCTCTCATCGTTCGTGCTAGCGTAACCGCGGAAATTTTTGCTTGATTAACGATATAGATTTCGATATTTTTCCGCGACCCCACCGTCCACCTTTGGCACCGGGATTCCTCTTGCGTGTCGACGTCCTTTACGGTCACCGTAGCGGGAAACCATGCCGACGGAAACTTACGATCGTGGCGCGAGGATAAGACGATCGTTGAGCAGTAACGGCGACGCGAGCGTTATGCGGAAGATCCGACGCGGTAAGGATCCTCGCCCCCTCCAAAGTATTGCGCGCGTGTAATGTATCCCCGTTATAAGAAAATATTTATCTCGTTACGTAACACGGATATCTTTCAAGGAGACCCTCGAGTCCCCCGCCTTCTTGTAGACCCAACTGTACTCATAATTATATGGTAATAATGCGCGCTTTATTACAACCGTGGCTACACGATAACAAGACCGTTGAAGGGCACCGTGGAAAGGACAATACACGTGGCGCACTTAGGTTCACGTGTTCACCGTGTACCTATGTTCGTAGAGTCGCTGACGTTCATCGCGTAAGGAACGGGACACGGTATGCTCGTAACCGCTTCTGAAAATAGCTTCCTCGTTTTCCTCTCTTCTTGGAAGCATATAAATACTAGTATGTCTTCGGTACTAGTATCGTAAAACACATATTGTAAAGAAATTACAATTTCGACGAAATTAGTGAAGGTATATCATGGTGAATTTATATCGTACGTTTGAGTAACATCACCGTTGCGAACGATGAAAATGTAGATGTACACATGTACATTTTTATACCGTTAACCAGACGTTATCCTATCGCCTAAGTATTCTGCTCGCGGTTTCTGCCAACAAGCGGAAACGTGCGATATCGTATTCCTGGATTCTGAACAAGACGTGACTTCACGGAGGTGTTAAAGTTCCTCCTATAGTTTGTTATGTCCTTTACTTGAACTACGTTCATGATCAGGGTGATAATGAGTACCACGTAGACATGATTACGAAACGTTACTTATGGAAAACAGAAAGTTTTTATCATCAATTTTGAGAATATAAACGTTATAACGGGAAAGTTATAATAAGAAAGAATTGCAAAAGCGTATCATACTCTTCTAAAAAATTAATGATAATATTCACTTTAATGACACGATTAAAATAAACGTTTTTCTTTGTGTTTGCTTTATCCTTTTATAAAAACATGTAATTAATAAAATAATTTTAATAAAATTTCCGTTTCGTTTTTAAAAAAGGAATGCGCATTGTTTGCATGATTTTCATTTTATGAAGAAAACAAGTATAAAATTATAACAAGATTGTCACAAATTCCTTATCTTTATCTAAAATTTTATAACTTTTCCCTGATTTTCAGACAATATGTTTATTCCTGATTTTCAACAATCTTTTGAAATTTTTAGTATTTTCGTCCTGGTTTAGAAATCATTAAATATTTGATCGAGAGAGCAATTTAACGTAGCAACGTAAATTACTATTAATGGTGTTGACACTGTTTGCATTTAATTATTAAATTGATAGTATTCCAAAACTGCGCGTAGGTGCGTGATGTACGTATATTAAACTTTTTAAAGCTAAAAATTTTAATTCTCCATGACTTCCCTTATTTTTCCTTATTTATCGTTTTCGATTTTTTTGAATTTCCAATTTTGTAGCAATCCCGTATAATACAAATATTGATGAAAAATATCACAATTAGATTTATTCATAAAGATAATAAAATCTGATAATAAGAAGCAACACACGAAGGAATTTTCGACCAAACGAACAGCCAAAAAATCATTCGAGAAAACGAGAGGAAATTTATGAAATGTCGCTCGTATAGCGTTGATGAAACAGGCATAGTGGAACGTACAATCACTCCGCCAGCAGGACGAATTGGCAGTCTGGCGCTGCGGTACAAAGTACGATGGTTAGAGCGGCCATAGACGTGACAAAAACGGCCGGCGCGAAAACGGGGAAAGGAAAATAGGAGCGGTACTTGCACGCGTTTCATCATTCCCGACGAGCGACATGCAGGAATGCATATGCGCCGCGGGCCAAGCTGAACACGGCCACGGCACGCGTGATTCGCGCGCACTAACGACGCGCTTAGCTCGCGCTATTCTTTTGCGATTATTATCATTGTCGTCGTTAAAGATAACATCGTAATTGCACGTCTACTCGGTTTTTGCGCGATAGGCTTTGCGTAGATGACGAAAAAGCAAGCATTTCCGCGCGAATGGCCGACAATATTCCATCTAGTAAATGACCGTAACTCGCAACAATGGCCGGTATTCTTAGTCGAGTCTTATATTTGAGACTATCTTAAATACTATTTTAACCTTTAATTGACGTTGTGAAAAAACCAATTTTTCAAACATTTATATTTTTTTGACGTTTAGACTCTCATTTATCTATCTTTAAAACTAATAATAACTAAACATTAGTATTGCATTGATTCTTATTTAACATAAAACATGTTAATAGATACTTTGATAGACGTTGAAAAATTTGATACAAATTCAATGGATTCGCAATGACAATTAAGGATTAAGATGTCATAA
>Ga0157363_1004733_pt1 | contig 12605 bp, 7 predicted proteins | sample AttsexASBM1_FD_111477 | JGI IMG/M metagenome (GOLD analysis project Ga0157363, IMG submission 111477) | Fungus gardens microbial communities from leaf cutter ant in Ribeirão Preto, State of São Paulo, Brazil - Atta sexdens ASBM1 | ecosystem: Host-associated > Fungi > Mycelium > Unclassified ...
AAAAATGAGAACTAAATTGTACTTAAATTAAGATAATTACAAACATTTTTTTTCTCAATATGTATTACCTATACAGAATTTTTTATTTTTTAAAATTTCTATGATATAATGAAAATATCTGACTTTCCCTCTCTTCGTCGAAACAATATATTCCCGTCAACACAATTTGCGTCGAAACGACGCACAGCTTGACGCGCCGTGACTAAACACGATTAAGCTCCGATCGTTGTAGAAAAGTGCCACACCTAGTTTGCGGAGCACCCGATGAACGAGTCGAGCGACGCGTTTTCCGGTAAGTGAGCTAACGCATCATTCTGGCCGGCTCTGTCCACTCTGTGCTGGCCGTGGGTATTGCAACGGCGGGCGTTAGTCCATTAATAAAGCTTTATATATCAACTAGCATCCCTGAAAGCTCGCCCGAGTTTGATCGTGAGCGAAACGAAGGAAAGCTCGCGACGAATCCGTGCAGTTTAAAGCAGATGGAATGGTATCCGGAAATGGCTGATCTTTCCTATTCGTTCGTTCTTTCTCTCTCTCTCTCTCTCTCTCTCTCTCTCTCTCTCTCTCTCTCTCTAGTTACTAATAAGTAGTTCTAATACTAATCTTCTGGTACTAATAAAGTGACTAATCTTGGTCTTTGTATTACCTGCACTTTGAGCTGGAACGAGTAGGCCAAAAAGGTCTCAAATCGCGTTAAGGGCGTCTTACGGAGGTTAAATTATCATAAAAATTGCCTTTCGACTCGCCTGCGCATTCAGCCTGTAACTTCGTTGATTTTTCCAATCTTCGATTACCGCGCGACTGTCTTCACCGACTTAACCTGGCAGTAAAAAACAAAGCTAAAAAGATTGATGAACGCCTGCGTTTTATTTTAAATCTGCGTAGAAACGAGCATGTTTCTAAGCACTACCGCTCATTGAGCTGGTTGTCCGCGGATGACAGAAGAATATATCTTACTTACTTGTCTCCTCTTTTCCGTAGTCCGATCCGACATCCTCCTCATCTCTCCTGCAATTTCCGCCTCCACTTTCCTCCTCGCAATAACTTGCATGCTTCCAACGCAGTCCTCGCAGTTTCCACCTGTAGAACGTCTTACCAACTTTCTTTTCAATGTTTTGCTTCTGCTCTCTTAAATAATCTTAGGAATAATCTTAGGAATAAGCTCTGCTAGTATCAGAGATTCGCTCAATGTTTTTAAACGCTTTTAAACGCGCTCTTCTGTCATTTGCGGCAGGGGGTTGGAAGAATAGATAGTTTGTATCTTACTACTTCATTTTGTTTTCGTCCCATTTCAATTCATTTTATTTCCATTTCTTCTATCAATTTGTAAATATCGCACAACTTCATATTTCATCTCATCTTATTTCATTTCAATTCATTCTAGTTTCATGTATCCTCCATAAATCTACCATATAACTTTATTTCAATTTTAAATAAATTATGTTATTTTTTCATCTTTCTCTTCTTAATTTCAATATCATGTCGGTCAACATCATATCTGCAAACACACACTTCTCGTAACTTTGTTCTTCAGTCAGAATTCTTGTATTTTTACAATTCTAGCAATATCAGTAATTTTTGTAATATGTACCTTTGTAATATTTGTATTTGTAATTTGTACAATTTTAATTTTAGTAATTTGTAATGCTGCCGCGACATTCTATTTCTCTGTGAATACTCTGTTAGAAATTCTTTGTTACGATTACACTGCTAATATGTATTAAATTCTTTATTACGATTACACTGCTAATATGTATTAAAAATCACATTTTCTTCTTAGAGAGCTTGCCCTACTAGAACATCAATAAACGCTTTATCTATCTATCTCTCTTCCATCCTCTTTCTCTAGTCTCTCTCTTTATATTCTAGATAAAGTTGTCTCTTTTGCATCTCTTTTCGTTTGATGAAACCTGTATTTTTAATTTTGAAAATTTGGGAGAAGGTGAACGCTATTCACGTTATGCGGAGAAACGTGTGTCATTTGCGCGTCGTTGTCTCGTTACGAAATTATCTCATGTTAACATCCGTGTTGGGAACTTGTGCTAACTTAGCGCTCAATTGAAAAGGTTAAAGAGATGTTAATTCGCCCATTGTTGGATCCCCTTACAAATTGCGAAGAAACTCTTCGTCTCGAGTATATTGAAATATATTAGATCAACAAACTGTTTCCCGATCGATCATCATTATCCATTGCAATACCTGGAATAAGATGTAATTGGTTTTACAGTAAATACGTATCGAACATTTGTAATGATTACGGAGGTTCGTTTCAGAATTCGCTGCACTGAACAATCCACACAGATACGACTGGCAATTTCCGGAAGATATTTGATGTTATGGATATTTATTTCGGGTGAATTGGCATATCAGCAAATAATATCGTAAGTTATACATGCGTAGTGGTCGTAAAGCCGCCTCGAATTGCTTTCGCTTACAAGCCATTGTGCTTCTGTTCATCTCACAAACCGTTTTGCGATATTCATCCATCCGGAATGCCTTCTGTATTATCAAGCAGAGAGGCAAGGCTTTCGAATGCAGACTCTAGCTTCGCCGATTTTCCGTGTTTCTCCACAGTTTCTCTTCTTTAATGCAACGACGCAACTAAATAATTACGTTGCGATGGTGCTAAAGTCAACTTCGACGACATCGTACTTCTCTCTTCACGTATTTCTGATGAGAAACAACCTCCATCAACATACCAACGCGGCGGAGCTATTAAGCTATCGGAGTCTGGCATTGTTAGGTTTACCTCTCGTGAAAGATTTTACTCGTGAATACGCGTAAAATTCTGCTTGGTCGTGATGCGCATACTAGATCATGTTTGCGGAGAGTGTTATCTCGTGATGTTGGCCGACGTAAGTTGATTGAAAAATTGTTGATGCTAAATTAATTCCACCACCTGTTTGTTGGACTTACGTTGATTTACTCGGCTGATGTGGGCAGATAATAGTTATGAGCTTTTACTTAAATATTGTGTCAGAATTAATAAGGGTGTGTCACGCTCTAACGAACCGGCGAAAAGCGAGCGAGTGCGACCGGAACGCAAAGTGGTGGGACACAGTACTCTATACCTACTATATACCTAATAATATGTACGCCCACAGCAATAAAGCGTTTGCACCGTCCACAGCAATTACGCGGGTGTTTACACAGAAATACTCTTACTGGTTAACAAACCGTGATACAGCGACATTTTCCTAAATGTAGGAGGCCAGTATTTTTGCGGCGACATTGGGTCTATTTTAACATGGCGATATAAAGAAAAATATATTTCGTACCGTCCTACGCCTGTGTATGTGTATGTGTGTGTGTGTGTGTGTGTGTGTGTGTGTGTGCGCGTACATATATATATATATATATATATATATATATATATACATACACTACAGATTCATTAATAAAATAGAGTTCTTTTTATTACGTACGAAATTTTATTCATTTCGTTATTACGGTCTTGCCATGATCATTGTTCAGAGTTTAATATTTATAAATCTATATATATGAGGAAATATGTACGTCGAGCGTATATTTCATTATATGTATAAGTGCGCGGCGTATGTAAGTTGAAATAGAATTGACTGAATCGTTTCAAAGATCAGGAATATTGTCGTGAACTAAACGGGAACATTATCATCAGGGAAGTTAAGAGGCGGGAGGCAATGTGTTCGGAACTTAAAAGCGCACTTTTACTCGAGTCCATAAACTCAATTATTTATAGAGAGCGACGGAACATCTTATTCCTGTATGGCCGAGAGAAATCGAGAAGAAAATATTACGACAACCGGCGCACAAATTCTTCTAAAGCGGACGAGTATAAGACGATATTGCCGCATGCGGTAATGTCTTGTAACGATACGCGAATTCATTATTTACCAGTGATTTCCGTTTCCCCGTTCCAGCGTACAATAAGTGTATACATTTAGAATTGAAAAATAAATTGCCATATTTGAAAGTCACGGAAGTTTATTTGCTAATTTCCGCTCCGCTGCGACGTATTTCATCTGCGAAAGGATATGTCTCATGTAATTCGAACAGGACGGACATGATTTGAATAAGATGTTTTTATTTCTATGTTCATCGTAGAGTTCATCGAGTTCATATCAAACGCAAATAATGATTGCTAAGCACATTATCAAGATTATGAATCGCGATTTAGAAATTCATTCGCAAATTGTAGATGATGTCGGGTTTAACGAGATGCGTCTGATTAAATTACGTAATGCAGACGACATTTCAACGCGGCATTGTAATGTAATGTCGTAAAGCACGTTTTCCTCGCGTCGCGACGTCACGCCCGTGACGCACTATTCACGTGTTGCGTGTACAAATCCGTGTCATGAATACTTAATATCCCGCCGCGTCGTTCGTCGTGTTGAACGATTACGCATTATTCACGCAGCTGTTATTTCTTCATGCCCGTTTTGAGGATACAAAAGATTTTTATAAGTTTTGCTAAGCGACGATCTGTACTCTCAGAAAAAATTTCTGATAACAAGACGGAAAATATTGTAGAAACTTATCGCAACCTTATGCAGTATAAAAGTAAAATACTATTATTAAAAGTAGATCAATGGCTTACACACTCAACGACCCTTCAGAGTTGGATGAAACTGTAATTGAATTAACAATTACAAATTACAATGTAATTCTTAATACAACTAGTAATTCATGAATTCATTTAATTATTTTCAGCAATTAATAATTACGAAATATAATTATTAATTGAATTAAGAATTACATTGCTATTTGTAATTGTTAATTAATTACAGTTTTGCCCAATTCTGCCTGACTTGTACCTTGACTTTTACCTTAATTTAAAGGAGATCTTAAACGGTTTAAGTTTACTTCATCTAAACCTATAATATTTTTAATGTAGATTACATTTAATTAAAGATAAAATAGCGCAAACCTTCATTTTGGACCTACTAAGAATATCATATACCAATAATACTAAACACTTATTAAACTACGGACAATTAGGTCGAAAATAGCGGTCAAAATAGCCAATAGAAAAGTTGTCGGCATTTCGATTTAGATAAAAGGATTGCTACTTTGGTATATCTAGAGCTTTACATTTAGTATCACGTGATTGCCATCTACTAGTATTTCTTAGTATATTATACACCTTTAAGCCATGTCTATCTACGTTGACATGCGTTAAATCTGACAAGATCATGCAGCTTAAGAGAGGTCAGAGATTTTGAAAAAAATCTCACCTAAACAAGGTTACAGCTATTTACATCGTCGCGATCTATCGTATTTAAGTTTAGAGTGTAGAGGTAGCGGCTTAAATTTAGGCCATTAATTCCTATTATCCTTCCTCAAATTAACCTTTTGCCCGCAAGAGGGAAGGTTTTTAAAGGCACGATATTTTAATCATGAATTTTTTGATGAGTAAATTTAAATCTGTAAAAAATAGGTAAAATGTAATCCGACTTTTACGATGGTAAAAACTCGTTTTTAAAACTTTGACAAGTATATCAGATTTTTTCAAATTTTTTTTATAAAAAACAAGATTTGCTCTGTTTCTCGAAAATCTCTACTGCTAATGGAAGAGTTAAAATTTATTACCATTTTGATTGAATAAGATTGACTTATTGTCTTGAGGTAAGAGTAATATATAGATGTATATTTTTGTATTATATTTAGAATAAATCTTTATCTAATGTTACGCACGTTGTTAGCATCATACACAGAAAAATATCATTTATCATTATTACTAAAAAGAGTGATTACTCAATTAATTTTTTTTTTAAATAACGGTTATTTTTAGCAAAGAATATTTTAACAACAAAAAAAGTATACAAACTCATTATTACGGAAACGGTAATAATATGTTTATAACAATATAATTTAAAACTATAACAATATATTTATAACAGTATACTTATTACAAGTTTAAAAATATTTATTATGTATTCAAAACAAGAATTTATTTTTCTTTTTTTGAAAAATATTTTTTACAAAATTTTATCAAAGAAGTGATTTTATATAACAAGAAAATCGAATTTATTTTAACTTAATGATTTTAATTGAAGTATTAAATTTACTATGTGATTCAGAATACATTAAAAAATTTGATGAACTTTTGTGATGAACTTATGATAAATTTTCGGATATATAAACTTTTGAAATATATTATACTTGAAATAAGTAATTACTATTTACATATGTATTTTTTTTATGTATTTGACACGCAGATGTCCAAGATTATTTTATTTTCGATTAAAACATTTTCATTTAAAAATAAAATATTTTTCTGTTAACAATAAATATGATTGTTCCTATATTCAACCTAATTTGTGATAAATGGAACAGTAAACAACATTGAATCCAGGAATCTCTTATAGTATAGTATATTGAATATATTCTCGTTGAAAATATCAAAATATTTTCTTTATTCGATACTTAAATCCTCTCACTGCAACATGAGGTAGTTGAGATAAAATTGCAACTTAAGTAACAGAAGTTTCTTTGTTAAAGACTGTTTTCATTATGTAGTGCAAAACGTTATGAAATAACGATGTTTCAAATTGATTATGAATGTTTTATGCGATGATTAAAATGCAAAACCTTCTTTGTCTACTTTCCTATTATACGTATGATGGCTTCTCTTAACCGCTTTATATTTATATATTTATTAGCAACTAATGATAAGTAAAATTAATTCCTTAGCATGAAGAATATAACGTTCCCAAAGTATGAATATATACTGAGAAGTTAATTAATTTAGCATTGTTTTTCACATTTATTAAAAATGTTATCTCAAGAGAATATCTTAATATCATACAATCTTTTCGTACCAAAGTCTCGCGAGCGGAAATATCCATCAAGTGCAAACTGTTCTGATCGAGTTTACAACTGTCGGGCTTCTTTCGGTTCTTAAAAATAACTTCAAGAACTTGCACGATAGCGAGATGTAACAGGAATTGACTTGCTTCTTGAATTCGTTTTCATCAAGCAGAAGCGTAATGGTAGTAGCTGAGTGCGTTCTGTTGGAGACGCCACTAACGATCTCGTTGAAAGCACGTCGGCGCAGCATAAAAAAAGAAAAAAAGAAAGAAGAAACACTCGTCTCCGGGAATAAAAGCTATGGGAATGGCACAATGCACCGGTAATTATGCGCTCGTCGTATACGTAGCGTAAAGTTCGAGACAGTCGTTCCGGAGCGCGTAAGTGGAAAAAGTGACAGTCGCAGTCACATGCAGCTATGGATACGTAGCTTATTACGATATACATTTGTTATGACCTCTATCTCGTTGCTGCCAGATAAGTCGAGGAGTTTGCGCAATCAAAGGAGCATGAAATGTCACATTAAATAATGAAAGCAAGCTCTACGACAGTAAGATATTGCGAATAAACGCACGCTGTGCATGACGTTATTGGATCTTTTTTCGGATTATTTTACGATTGGCTTGTCAACGATTAAGTATCTCTATATCCTTTCGAAATGGATTTGCATATATTTTCCCATCTGTTTCACATAATGGAAACTCACGCGAGAGAATTTTCTGTGGGTTTTTTTAAATAAATTCCGGATAGAATGAAGCCTCCATCCGCTTTTACAAGAGGCGATGTGGATTTTATGATCGATTAAATACTGCGTCGAAGGCAGACCGCTTGTAAACAGAAAGTTAAACGAGATATCTAAGACGAGAGAAAAAAGAATAATTGCTCCAAGGCTTAAATATAGTGACATGAAGACAGATACAAAATATAGAGACGCATGTAAAAGGAAAAAAAAGAAGACAAAAGTTCACAATAGATCATCTCTAGAATCTTACACAGTGCAATACGTACATGCCATTTTCTATGTCACTTTCGATGTTTACACAAGGAGAATTTATCATTACATTTTATTGCAAAAATTGTCACAATTGTCACAAATTTTACAATGTTTAGTGATAAAACGTAGAATAATTTGGCAAGATTAGATCAAATAATAAAAGTTAGCTAGGTTAGAGACATATTCCATATTTCATTCACTGATTACGGCGACATAGTTAGGACTGATATCAGCAATTATTCCAATGATTCAGATTTATAGAGTACCTACTTTTTAGTAAAATTTATCAAATATTTTATTGTATTAATTTTATTGTAGAAATATTAATAAATCACAAAGGATTACATAATATTCTTTGTAATATTATGTTCTATGATTTACACCATGATTTTTAGAGTAAATTCTAAGAGAACATTCTCTTCGTAGACGAGCTCTTTTCTAAGTCGCACCGTTCTTCATCTCTTTTACAAAAAATCTATTCTACTTTGCGCAGAAATCAACTCTACGTATATATGATGTGTTGTGACCTACAAGCAACGTTTTCAAAATCAAGAAGCGCAAAATGTGACTGATTTTGAAGTAAAAGGTACGACTCGAAACTATTCATTTTATCTCGCGGAAGAGAATTCTATCTACTTAAAAGAACTATTTACGCTTACAATCGCATCGGTATAAATCAATTTGAGCTACAAACAAGCTAACAAACGAGAAAAAGAAACTTCAGGTAGCAATAAGGTAACTAGAAATTTGTTCGAGTACCGCGGTAACCGCGATTTCACTGGAAATCACATTGAACAAACGCGCACGACTGTCGCGGAAATGTTTCAACGAGTTTTTCCCTTTGCGGATTCGAGAAGTCGCCCATTCCGTCGTATCGCAATTCCTTTTTTTTTTGTCTTTCCTCTCTGCCCGATTTTCTCTGCTCGTCTTCTCTATGGCTCGCTCTCAGTAGCTATCATTTTTTTCGCCGGATACTACCGCGGCCAACTTTTTCAGAGGTCTGTACGGAAACTCTTCCGGCGAACCAAGACTCTGAAGAAATTCCCTCGGTTTCCGAGACGGTTTCTAATGTTCTTGAGTCTGCCGAGCGTGAATTAAATATGGGAATATCGAACGCGTGCGCAGTCGGCGAACGCGCCGTTCAGATTTCGTGGGTAGTTCGTACACGTGGATTTTCTGCAAGAATCACCGCATTGCCCGTATTACATACACGCGATCCCGAGTTGGTTCGATTGAGAGCGGTTACACTGCGCCGGATATGGCCACTGGCTCTATCCTGCGCCCTTCATTGCTTATCATCTCGGCTCGATATCCGCTGAACCGTGGAAAAATCTTCCTGTCCGATTCGGAACCATCAATTTTCACTTCGCATGGCTCCTGCCATACGTTCTGATACTGACAGTTCGAATGGATTTATATGAAACAAAGTTTCACAATTTATATCTGACGCGTTTGCGATGTACAGAATCCTTTATGTTGTTATGTTAGAACGGCATGCTCAATATTGTTTCTGCAGACTTTATCAGGAAATTCAACAAAGTATTTTTTTTTTTTAATCGAACGTTTTATCAATTATATCTAGCATACTAAGAAAAAATATTTGATATTTGTAACTATAATTACATAATAAAGTATTTGGTTAAATTGATAAAAATATTTGTTGGAGTAATGTTGGTTGGAAATGGACGAATCTGAATTATTTTGTCAAATCTGTTCAAGAAACAGCTGGACTTCTAATTGATATAGGCTTATTTCTACTAGTGTAGATCAACTTTATCTTAATTTACTCTTCATCTTTTTCTAATTCTTAGAAATAGAAGAAGATAAAAAATAAATTAAATCTAGAGATTAAGGTTAATGTTATTACTATATTACTAATATTGTAGCAGTAATATAACTATAAAAATGGAACCTAATTGGAAAATGGAATATAATTATTTGATCAATTATATAGTTTCAAATATCAAACTCTTCTTTTATTCTAGGAGTAGGATAAAAACTTTCTTTCAACATGCAATCGTCTTTTATATCACGAATCTCATCGACTTTGTCTATCTTAATATCACCGTTATTTAAGCAATAAAAAAAAAATGTGTATTAAAGTTTTATAATTTTAAGAAATACGTAATATAATAATAATAGTGTTTTTGTATGTATAGTACGTAAGGAATATTTCTCCTGTAATATTTTGATAAAAGATATATTATTCGATAATATTGTATATCGTAAATAGTAATGGAGAGATGTTTGTTATCATATCAAAGTTCTGATAAATAGCGAGTATAAACATTGTGGCTTTCAACATCGAGTAGGATAAACCGCAAATTTATCGTAACAAGCTATCGTTTTTTATTGAAAACAATAAGCACCCGAAGCAATTGTGTTACTTTAGAGAGATGTATCGAATTTCCCATCGCGCGCGAAGGCAATTATCTTCAAAACAATTCTCATTGCCAGCATCTATCCACGGAATTCTATTGCCGATGGCAGTGGTTCTTTTGTTGCGACGCTGGCTTATAGAGTCGATTTACCGATGGTTTTACTGCAATTCTTTTTCGGCGAACAAGCCGGCTCTCAATTTAACCACTCGTATCGACTAAACGGCAACATCTGTAAAGTCGCTCACGCCAAGGTTCTTCGAAGATAAGGTTTTAAGCTACATGTTGAAACTTGCGTGCACGCGAGACAAGAAACTAGATATTTGGGATTTCGACGAGGAAACATCATGATGCGATAACACTGCTTGCGAAACCAGCCATCAATCGTATCCAAGCATCTTCAATCGTGCATCTGTGTGGGTGTATCCGGTATTTGAACGACGTGATGTTTCACCTCGGTCGTGAAACGATCCATCGTGGTTCGTTGCACCATCGTGCGATACGGACCGGTGCGACGCAGCACCAGCTTTACGAGCTCTCGCGTTGCTTACTCAAAGGATATACTTCTGGCGATTAGCGCGAACGATTAACCTAAATTCGCCGTAGGCACACCTGCACACGTGGTTAAGCCAGTTTTCTTCGTGGTTAATGATGTACCCGATGTACCGGATCGTGTACGTGGAGTCTCAGGCGCTTCTCTTAAATTTCGTTGCCAGTTGAAAATGATGATGAATAGTTCGGGGAATTCAGTCGCTTTCTTCAGTACGTGAAAGCGCGGTTCGCGAGCAAGTTAATTGGTCGTTGGTGATCATTTTTAATCGTTATCAACTTTTAGATTTATACCATCTAATATCATTAAGATCGTTTCTGTTTTTCTATATTGGTCTATAAATTCAAATGAGCACAAAACATTTGGTATTAGAAATTTGTAAGATCGTTCTTAAGACTTCTGACTTCATTTACTACAGATTTTTAGATTGATGAAATCAGAAGAGAAAACGTATAATTATTATGTTTGCAAAATATAGTAAAATAAAAATATTTTTCGAAACAATATTTGCATTTGACATAGTGCACTTGTAAAATATATCGGAAATTTTTCTTTTATTCTGGAGAAGAATAAAATTATATTTCAATTCGACAATTGTCATACAGCTTGTTTCATTTTCTGATTAGGCATACTTCAATTTGATGTATTTTACAAATATATTCTATCGATATTATGCAATTTGTTTTATTAAAAAAATACTTACTTCTTAATATAATTCGAAAGAATTTTTATTATATATTTCTCTCGCTCTTGACGGTACAATCTAAGATGGCTGTAGTGAATAGGCAAGCCTTAAGAAATTCTTTATATTAAATTTTTTCAGCCGTTGGAAAATTTTAAAACGAACATCGTAATTCAACATAATTCGGATTACACTAAAGCTCTCTTGGCTGATATCATTGTGCTAACATTGCTATGTTTTCCCATCGTCTTCTTATATTTTATCTGCGTTTATCATGATGAGACTTCAGAAGAGGAGCGCATACGTTTCGCATAATATATTCTTCTTCATTTACTCTGCGAAAGAATCCTCATCTTCCTGAATTTTTACGAGCATATTATTATTTATACGTTTTTTAAATGATTGAAGATTATCTTTTATTATTTCTCATAATTATAATTGCAATTCTCTCTAAACAAGCATTTTATATAATATATTAATTATAACAATTATAATATGTACATATAATAATTATTAGTTTATTAATTAATAATAAATAATAATATACGAATGATTAAATGAGAGTGTAGAATTAACGTCATTATCAATAACAACTATTTATTTCCATTTAAAGTCCAATGTTTCGGACAAAGCGAAATTAAAAATTGATGTAATGATATAATCGCTATTTTAGAATTTAATCGTTTTACAGAGTCTTATAAGAAAATTCTTTTATATTTACTTCTCTCTTTTCTTCAAATATATATACGTGATTTAAAAAGGTGGATCATCTAAGATCCTAAGCACAAGTACAAGCACCTAGACGACATCTATGATAAAATCACATAGCGAATGGAGGCGGTGCTGGCTTACAATGGATGGAAAAATGCATGATGTATGTTGGCGATCAACGTGGTGATGGATGGCGGTTTGTGGCGAGACTACGCGCAAGAAGCTCTCTTTGACGGAACTTCCGTTTTACCAAACTACATCGGCGACATCTTGCTCATATTATCTATCGCGAATAAAGTCGTTAAAAATGAACAATTTTTGCCTTCCGCTGATAGCACATCGAATGAATAAAATAATTGGAATCCATTATCGTTTTAACAAAAATATGGATTACATTTCTATACCAATGAAAAATAACAAAATTTTCTCCTAGAGGATTATCTGTATATAATACCTTTTATCCCTGAAAGCTTCTTTAATTTATTAGTTAAAATAGAA
>Ga0157363_1004734_pt1 | contig 12604 bp, 9 predicted proteins | sample AttsexASBM1_FD_111477 | JGI IMG/M metagenome (GOLD analysis project Ga0157363, IMG submission 111477) | Fungus gardens microbial communities from leaf cutter ant in Ribeirão Preto, State of São Paulo, Brazil - Atta sexdens ASBM1 | ecosystem: Host-associated > Fungi > Mycelium > Unclassified ...
CACCGGCGGCATCGATCTGTCGGTCGGCGCGGTGGCGGGCATCTGCGGCATGGTGGCGGGGGCGCTGCTCACCAGCGGCGTGCCGCTGTGGAACGGCAACACCCTGTTTCTCAACGTGCCGGAGGTGATCCTCGCGGTGGCGCTGTTCGGCGTGATTATCGGGCTGGTGAACGGCGCGGTGATCACCCGGCTCGGCGTCGCGCCCTTTATCTGCACCCTGGGCATGATGTACGTGGCGCGCGGCGCGGCGCTGCTGTTCAACGACGGCAGCACCTACGCCAACCTGGTCGGCCTGCCGGCGCTCGGCAATACCGGCTTCGCCTTTCTCGGCTCCGGCACGCTGCTCGGCATCTATTTGCCGATCTGGCTGATGGTGGGCTTTCTGCTGCTCGGCCTCTACCTGACGCGCAAAACGCCGCTGGGACGCTACATCTACGCCACCGGCGGCAACGAATCGGCCGCGCGGCTGGCGGGCGTGCCGATCGTGAAGGTGAAGATTTTCGTCTACGCCTTCTCCGGCCTCTGCGCCGGGCTGGTGGGGCTGGTGGTGGCGTCGCAGCTGCAAACCGCCCATCCGATGACCGGCAATATGTTCGAGATGGACGCCATCGGTGCCACGGTGCTGGGCGGCACGGCGCTGGCGGGCGGCCGCGGCCGCGTCTCCGGCTCGATTATCGGCGCCTTCGTGATCGTCTTCCTCGCCGACGGCATGGTGATGATGGGCGTCAGCGACTTCTGGCAGATGGTGATCAAGGGGCTGGTGATTGTCACCGCCGTGGTGATCGACCAGTTCCAGCAGCGGTTGCAAAGCAAAGTGGTGCTGCTGCGTCGCCATGAAAAAAAGCAGCAGTCGACATCGGTATCTGAAGTCAGTCATGGATAAGCGGAGGGCAACATGACGCGTAATTTTCAAGGACAAACCGTAGTGATTACCGGCGCCTGTCGCGGCATCGGGGCCGGCATCGCGGCGCGTTTCGCCCGCGACGGCGCTAACCTGGTGATGGTCTCCAACGCCGAGCGGGTGTTTGCCACCGCCGAAGCGCTAAAGGAGAAGTACGGCAGCGATATTCTGGCGCTGCAGGCGGACGTCACCGACGAAGCCGCGGTCCAGCAGCTCTATCAGCAGGCGTTTGACCGCTTCGGCCGCATCGACGTGTCGATTCAGAACGCGGGCGTAATCACTATCGACCGCTTCGACGCCATGCCGAAGGCGGATTTTGAGAAAGTGCTGGCGGTGAATACCACCGGCGTCTGGCTCTGCTGCCGCGAGGCGGCGAAATATATGGTGAAGCAGAATGGCGGCAGCCTGATCAACACCTCTTCGGGCCAGGGGCGTCAGGGATTTATCTACACGCCGCACTACGCGGCGAGCAAGATGGGGGTGATCGGCATTACCCAGAGTCTGGCGCTGGAGCTGGCGCCCTGGCACATCACCGTGAACGCCTTCTGCCCCGGCATTATCGAGAGCGAGATGTGGGACTACAACGACCGCGTCTGGGGCGAGATCCTCAGCACCGATGAGAAAAAATATGGCAAGGGCGAGCTAATGGCGGAGTGGGTAGAGAATATTCCGCTGAAGCGCGCCGGTCAGCCGGAGGATGTCGCTGGGCTGGTGGCGTTTCTCGCCTCTGACGACGCGCGCTACATTACCGGCCAGACCATCAACGTGGATGGCGGGCTGATCTTCTCCTGATGACAATTTAGGGCTGGATAAATCTGAATTTATCCAGCTTTTCTCCCTGATTTTTCCGCTTTTCCCCGCCTTTCTCTGCAAATTCACCCCGATGTGTTAAAGTAAATTCAAACCATTTTGTGAGTCAGATCTCGTTAATCAGCCGAAAAACCCGATAAGACGCTATGTTTTTTCACCGCTTTGCCCGTCGTTTGTTTGCCTCTTCTTCGCCCGTTGCTGCGGCGATCCTTTCCGTCATGCCTGCGGCGCAGGCGTTCACCGGCACATCCTCCGTAACCGAGACGCCTTTCGAAGATCCGGCGCGCTTTAACCAGCAGCTGGCGGCGCTGCCGTCGCTGGGCAACGCGCAGAGCGACGACGAGTGGAATAAGCGGCTCGCCGCTATCGCCAAAGACATCGGCGAAGCGAGCCAGAACGGCGACAACAGCACCAGTTTCGGCCAGCAGGCGGGCGTCTGGGCTTTCAACCACTTTCGCGACGAGGTGGCGAATCGCGTCGAGAGCGAAGGGCAGTCGCTGCTGTCGCCCTACGGCAACGCCCAGCTCGATCTGATGGTGGATATGCAGGGCAGCTTTACCGGCACCGGCGGCGATCTCTTCACCGCGCTGGCGGACGAGCGCAGCCATCTCACCTTTAGTCAGGTAGGGGTGCGCGATACCCGCGACGGGCTGGTGGGCAACGTCGGGCTGGGCCAGCGCTGGGTGACGCCAAACTGGCTATTGGGCTATAACGCCTTTCTCGATCGCAGCGTTGATATCGGCCAGCAGCGCGCCTCGCTCGGCACTGAAGCCTGGAACGAAAATCTGCGCTTCTCCGCCAACTACTATCACCCGGTGGGCGGCTGGAAGAACAGCGGCGACACCGAGCAGCAGCGCATGGCGCGCGGCTACGACATCACCACGCAGAGCTATCTGCCGTTCTATCGTCAGCTCGGCGTGTCGCTGAGCTGGGAGCAGTATCTCGGCGACAATGTCGATCTTTTTCACAGCGGCAACCGCTACCACAACCCCTCCGCGCTGTCGCTCGGCCTCTCTTATACGCCAGTGCCGCTGGTGACGCTGTCGGCCAGCCACAAAACCAGCAGCGCGGGCGAGACGCAGGATCAGCTGGGGTTAAAGCTCAACTACCGCTTCGGCGTGGCGCTGAGCAAGCAGCTGGAGGCGAGCAACGTCGCCGAGGCGCGTTCGCTGCGCGGCAGCCGCTATGATCGCGTCACCCGTTCCGATACGCCGGTGCTCGATTTTCGCCAGCGCAAAACCCTGTCGGTGTTCCTCGCCACGCCGCCGTGGCAGCTGACGCCAGGCGAAAGCCTGCCGCTGAAGCTGCAGATCCGCCACAGCAACCCAATTAAGGCGGTAAGCTGGCAGGGCGACACCCAGGCGCTGAGCCTGACGCCGCCCGCGAATAACAGCCAGCCGCAGGGCTGGAGCCTGATCGTGCCCGCCTGGGACGACTCGCCAGGCGCCAGCAACGAATACCGCCTGTCGGTGACGCTGGAGGATGATAAGCAGCAGCGCGTCACCTCGAACTGGATCACCCTCAAGGTGCAGCCGCCGATGCAGGCCGATGACGGTGAGTCATCCGATCGCTTCGATATTATGGCGCCCTGACGCGCTGTTGAAGAAAGCGTGACGCCGCGCGCGCTATCATTGCCGCTGTTCACTTTCTCTGCCGCAGGGTCATAAATGAAACTTCTTACTCTCCTGTGCGCCTGCTGCGGATTGTGCGGCTGCGCGGAGCTGGGTCAGGTAACGCGCCATCCTGAAACCACCACCGGCTATTTCGCTGCCCATCGCTTTGGCGTTGAGCAGTGTCTGGAAACGGAGGCGCGTAATCAGCGGCTGCGGTTAGCGGCCGACGATCCGCTTCCTGGCGGCATAGACCGGTTCAATCTTCTGAACGCGCAGTCAGAAGAGGTGGCGTGGATCGAGGTGGCGACATTCAGCCATCATGAAACCAGCGCGCAGTTCTACTACGCGCCGGATCGGCCCGCTGTCGCACAGGCGGTGGCGACGATGATTGCCCGCTGCGGCGCGGTGGGCGGCTGACGCGACAGCGGAGAATAAAGTGTGACAATTGTCACAATTTATCGCTGGTCAGCCGGGCGGGAAAGTCGCAGAATCGCCGCAAAATCCCTTGTCACCTGCACATCATGATCGTTCGTCCCCATCGCCACTGGTTCGTTCGTTTGTTCGCCTGGCACGGCTCTGTGCTGCCTGTTATATCATTTCGCCTGTTTCTCAACCTGCTGATGTCGCTGCTCGCGCTCTGGCTGCTCAACTGGTACGAGACGCTCGGCATCAAGCTGACGCTGGCGCCGTTTAGCCTGCTCGGCGTCTCCATTGCGGTGTTTCTCGGCTTTCACAACAGCGTCTGCTTCGCGCGCTTCAGCGAGGCGCGCCATTTTTTTGGCGCGCTGCTGATCGCCTGCCGCACGCTGCAGCGTCAGGTGCTGGCGCTCTTTCCTGACGATGCGCCGCGTATCCAGGCGCTGCTGCTGGCGTTCTGCTACAGCCTGAAGCATCAGCTGCGCCGCAGCGACGCGCGCGCCGATCTGCAGCGACTGCTCGGCGAGGACGCTGACTGGGTGCTGTCGCGGCGCTCGCCGACCAATATGCTGCACCTTCAGCTCTCGCACTGGCTGGCGGATCAGCGTCGCCAGGGCAACATCAGCGATCTGGTATGGGGCAATATTGACGAGAGCCTGAACCAGCTGGCGGCGGTGCTTGGCGGCTGCGAGCGGCTGGCGAGCATGCCGGTGCCGTTCGCCTACGGCCTGCTGCTGCACCGCACCGTTTATCTTTTTTGCACGCTGCTGCCGTTCGCGCTGGCGCCCGATCTGCACTACATGACGCCGCTGGTGTCGATGTTTATCTCCTACACCTTTTTGTCGCTGGATACGCTGGCGGAGGAGCTGGAGATGCCGTTCGGCTATCAGAACAACCATCTGCCGATGGATGCGATCTGCACCAATATCGAGATCAGCCTGCGGGAAATGGCGGGGGAAGAGGAGACGCTGCCGACGCCGCTGCGCCCGGACGCCTACTACCGTCTCACCTGACGTTAGCGGCCGCCTCTGCGGAAAGCAAAAAAGGCCGCTTGCGCGGCCCTGCGCGCCCGGTTGACACGGACCGGGCGCAGAGTGAGGGTAAGACCTTATCAGAACTGATAGATCAGGCCGACGGCAGTGATGTCGTCGGTCTTCAGGCCCAGTGGGTTGTTGTCGTCCAGCAGGTTGATCTTGTACTCCACGTAGGTCGACATGTTTTTGTTGAAGTAGTAGGTGGTGCCCACCGCAACATATTTGAAGATGTCGGCGTCGCCGATGTTCTCAATCTCTTTGCCTTTAGATGAGACGTAGCCAATCGACGGGCGCAGACCGTTCAGGAACTGATACTGCGCCACCGCTTCGAAGTTCTGCGCTTTGTTGGCGAAGCCGCCGCTGATCGGCGTGGCGTTCAGGGTTTCGCCATACATCGCCGCCAGATAGATCTGATTTGCATCATATTTTACCGCCGTGGCCCAGTTCTGCGCTCTGTCGCCGTCGCCGCGCGCCGCCGCATTCTGCGTCTCGGTGCGGTCAAGGCTGGCGTAGGCGCCGGTAAAGCTCAGGCCGAAATCGAAGGCGTAGCTGGCGGAAAGGGCATAGCCGTCGCCGTTGGAGCGGCGCACGCCGTCGGTGTTGCCGGCGCGATCGTTTTTGCCTTCATACTGCGCGGCCAGGCTCAGCCCTTTAATCAGGCCGAAGAAATCTTTGTTGCGCCAGGTGAGCAGACCGGTGGAGCGTCCCGCCAGGAAGGCGTCGGTGTAGCCGGAATCGCCGCCGAAGAAGGGCAGCATATCGGTATAGGCGAACGCGTCGTAGACGAGCCCGTAGTTGCGGCCATAGTCGAGCGAGCCGGCATCGCCAAACTTCAGGCCGGCATAGCCGAGACGAGTGCGGTTGCCGGTCTGCGCGTCGCTGCCTTCCGAGTTGCGCAGGCTGTACTGATACTGCCAGAAGCCATAGCCGGTCAGCTGGTCAGTAATTTTGGTTTCGCCCTTAAAGCCGAGGCGCGTATAGGAAGAGGTATCGCCATCGTTGCCGCTGTCGTTGGAAAACAGGTGCGAGACGTTAATTTTTCCCACTAAGTCGAGTTTGTTGCCATCTTTATTATAAATCTCCGCTGCCTGGCCGGCAGATATTCCAACCAGAGACGACACCACTGCCGCCGCTAATGCGCGCTTCATCATTTATATTGACCCTGTCTTTGTTAGTTATTATTCCCCGCTATCTGGGGTGAAAGAAAAATGACACAAAAGGATAATCTGACCTAGTGCAATAAGTGTAACTGAATATTTCAAATGCTATTTCACGCTTTTTTCTGTTCTTTTTTTGATCTCTTTCTCACGGCGAGAATTATTGCTGGTTAAAGCAATAATGAAAGAGAATTATTATAATATTATGATTTTATTAATTTATTTTTTGATATTTCATAAGGTTTCGTTGTGCGTCTGCGCCATGATGATCCGCTAGCCAATCCCAAATAAAAATCAAGCTTTACCGGAAAAGTTCAATTGTCAGACTAAAGGTAAGGCTCTAATAATTAGCTCGCTTACAAATTAAGTCGCCATAATTAATTGTTATTGCTGCATTGATAATAACCTCAGTAATAATTGTTTTAACGCTGCCTATTTATTTCATCAAAGCGGGTTAATAAAACGCCAGACGTTTCTCGTCCAGGACAATGCCCTCAGCTGCACCAGGCCTGTTTGCGTTGGCATAACGGCTGACCCTCTCTTTTACGCGCTCGATCTGCCCTGAAACAGCGCGCGCTGCACTGATAAAGTGCGTTTTTTGCCTGAATTTGAACATAAAAGTCAGGAGCGATCACAAAAGCAATATTTACTCTGGCAACTGCATAAATCTGCTGCGGATTATGCGGCGCAGGCGCGGCGCCCGCGAAATTATTCACTATATATGCATTTAAAGTGAATAAGAGATTGATGTAAGTTGTTGATATTTCTTTGTTGTCCCTCTTTTATGCATTTATTCGCTTTGCTGGCACGCAAGCTGCACTTTACAGTAGGGCTGTGTTCACCCGAATTTCACAAATTTAAAACATTCGCTTTACTCGCCGGCGCGCCGGGCGGGAAGGCAGGAGAAACAGTTATGTCACTGCAGGTTTCGCGTCACGATTTCGATCAATGGATGGTGCCAGTCTATGCGCCAGCGAACTTTGTACCGGTACGCGCATCGGGCTCGACCCTCTGGGATCAGAACGGCAAAGAGTATATCGACTTTGCCGGCGGCATTGCGGTTAACGCACTGGGCCATGCGCACCCGGCGCTGCAGCAGGCGCTGACCGAACAGGCGTCGCGCCTGTGGCATACCGGCAACGGCTACACCAACGAGCCGATCCTGCGGCTGGCGAAGCAGCTAATCGACGCCACCTTCGCCGACCGCGTCTTCTTCTGCAACTCCGGCGCCGAAGCCAACGAGGCGGCGCTGAAGCTGGCGCGTAAAACGGCGCACGATCGCTTCGGCGCGCACAAAAGCGGCATCGTCGCCTTTAATAACGCTTTTCACGGCCGCACGCTGTTTACCGTTTCCGCTGGCGGTCAGCCTGCCTACTCAAAAGATTTCGCGCCGCTGCCGCCCGATATCCGCCATACGCCGTTTAACGATCTGGAAGCGGCGGCGCAGCTGATCGACGACAACACCTGCGCGGTGATCGTCGAGCCGATTCAGGGCGAAGGCGGGGTGCTGCCTGCCGATCCCGCCTTTTTGCGCGGCCTGCGCGCGCTGTGCGACCAGCACCAGGCGCTGCTGATTTTTGACGAAGTGCAGAGCGGCGTGGGCCGCACCGGTTCGCTCTACGCCTATATGCACTACGGCGTGACGCCGGACGTGCTCACCACCGCCAAGGCGCTGGGCGGCGGTTTCCCTATCGGCGCGATGCTGACCCGCGAGGATCTGGCGCAGGTAATGAACGTCGGCACCCACGGCACCACCTACGGCGGCAATCCGCTGGCGGGCGCGGTGGCGGGCAAGGTGCTGGAGCTGATCAACCAGCCTGCGACCATGGCGGGCGTCACTGAACGCCATCAGTGGATCGTCGAGGCGCTGGAGGAGATTAACCAGCGGCTGCATCTGTTCAAAGAGGTGCGCGGCCTGGGCCTGCTGATCGGCGCGGTGCTGAATGAGGACTATGCCGGTAAAGCGAAGCAGTTTAACCTGGCGGCTGCCGAGCAGGGCGTGATGGTGCTGATCGCCGGCGCTAACGTGGTGCGCTTCGCGCCGGCGCTGAATATCAGCGAAGAGGAAGTCAAAACCGGCATGGCGCGCTTTGCCGTGGCCTGTGAACACCTGGCGCGAGGATCGACATCATGATGGTGATTCGCCCTGTTGAACATGACGACCTGCCGCAGCTCCTGACGCTGGCTGGCAAAACCGGCGGCGGACTGACCTCGCTGCCGGTCGACAGCCCCACGCTTCAGGCGCGCATCGAGCGCTCGCTGCAAACCTGGCAGGGCGCGCTGCCGCGTGCCGAACAGGGCTACGTCTTCGTGCTGGCCGACAGCGAAGAGAATCGCGCCGTGGGCATCTGCGCCATTGAGGTGGCGGTCGGACTGCAGGAGCCCTGGTATAACTTTCGCGTCGGCACCCAGGTGCACGCCTCTAAAGAGCTCAACGTCTACGCGGCGCTGCCGACGCTGTCGCTGAGCAATGACCATACCGGCAGCAGCGAACTCTGCACGCTGTTTCTCGACCCCGACTACCGCGACGGCAAAAACGGCTATCTGCTTTCGAAGTCGCGCTTTCTCTTTATGGCTAACTTTCGCCATCAGTTCATGGATCGCGTGGTGGCGGAGATGCGCGGCGTCAGCGACGACGCGGGCCATTCGCCTTTCTGGGAGAGCGTCGGCAGCCGCTTCTTCTCCATGGAGTTTCGCAAGGCTGACTTCCTCAGCGGCACCGGCCAGAAAGCCTTTATCGCCGAGCTGATGCCAAAGCATCCGCTCTATATCGACTACCTGTCGCCAGAGGCGCGGGCGGTGATTGGCCAGGTGCATGAGAAGACCGCGCCCGCGCGCGCGGTGCTGGAGGCGGAAGGGTTTCGCTACCGCAACTATATCGACATCTTTGACGGCGGCCCGACGCTGGAGTGCGAGATCGACGACATTCGCGCCATTCGCAAAAGCCATGTGCGCAGCGCCGCGCTCGGCGAACCGGACGCACATGCGCCGCTCTGTCTGGTGGCGAATCTGGACTATCACCGTTTCCGCGTCGCGCTGCTGCCTGCACGCATCGAGCAGCACGACGTGATACTTAATGAGAATCAGCTCAGGGCATTGCACGTTGAGCCAGGCGATAGCCTGCGCGTGGTGACGCTGGGCGGCGAGGAGAAAAAAGCATGACGCACATGATTAACGGCGAATGGCAGCCGGGCCACGGGGACGCTCTGCGTAAAATCGATCCGGTGTTCGGCGAAACGCTGTGGCAGGGCGAGGCCGCCACGGCGGAGCAGATCGCGCAGGCCGCGGCGGCCGCCCGCGAGGCGTTTCCCGGCTGGGCGCGCCGACCTTTCGCCGAGCGTCAGGCGCTGGCCGAGCGTTTCGCGGCGCTGCTGGAAAGCCATAAAACCGAGCTGGCGGAAACCATCGCCGCCGAAACCGGCAAGCCGCGCTGGGAGGCGCTGACCGAAGTACAGGCGATGATCAATAAGATTGCTATCTCTGTGAAAGCGTTCCACACGCGCACCGGCGAACAGCACGAGGGCGAAAGCTCGCTGCGCCATCGCCCGCACGGCGTGCTGGCGGTATTCGGTCCCTACAACTTTCCCGGCCATCTGCCTAACGGCCATATCGTGCCGGCGCTGCTGGCGGGCAACTGCGTCCTCTTCAAGCCGAGCGAGCTGACGCCCCTGACGGCGGAGAAAACCGTGCGCCTCTGGCTGGAAGCGGGGCTGCCGCGCGGCGTGCTGGCGCTGCTGCAGGGCGCGCGCGCCACCGGACAGGCGCTGGCGGCGGAGACGCAGATCGACGGCGTGCTCTTTACCGGCAGCGCCGGAACCGGCTATCAGCTGCATCGCCAGTTCGCCGGCCAGCCGGAAAAAATGCTGGCGCTGGAGATGGGCGGCAACAATGCGCTGATCGTCGAGGATCCGGCGGATATCGACGCGGCGGTGCATATCGCCATTCAGTCCGCATTTATTACCGCCGGGCAGCGCTGCACCTGCGCGCGCCGCCTGCTGGTGAAGCGCGGCGCGGCGGGGGATGCCTTCCTGCAGCGGCTGCTGGAGGTCAGCGCGCGGCTACAGCCCGGCGCGTGGAACGCCGAGCCGCAGCCCTTTATGGGCAGCGCCATCTCCGTCGAGGCGGCGGAAAAGATCTATCAGGCGTGGCAGCAGCGCGTCGCGCTCGGCGGCACGCCGCTGCTGGAGATGCGCTGGCCGCAGCGCGGCAACGCGCTGCTGACCCCGGGCATCATCGAGGTTACGCAGGTCAGCGGCCTGCCGGATGAAGAGGTATTCGGCCCGCTGCTTAACGTTATTCGCTACGACAGCTTCGATGAGGCGATCCGCCTCGCCAACGAGACGCGCTACGGCCTGTCTTGCGGCCTCATCTCGCCGTCGCGCGCGCAGTTCGACCAGCTGCTGCTGGAGGCGCGCGCCGGGATCGTGAACTGGAACAAGCCGCTCACCGGCGCGGCGAGCAGCGCGCCGTTCGGCGGCATCGGCGCGTCCGGCAACCATCGCGCCAGCGCCTGGTATGCGGCGGACTACTGCGCCTGGCCAATGGCGTCGCTGGAGACGCCCGATCTGACGCTGCCCGCTGCGCTCTCGCCGGGACTCGATTTCTCCGCGCACGAGGTGCAGGCATGAAAACCACAGAAGCGAACTTCGACGGGCTGGTCGGCCTGACGCACCACTACGCCGGGCTGTCGTTCGGCAACGAGGCCTCGACGCGCCACCAGCATCAGCCGTCGAACCCGCGCCTTGCGGCGAAGCAGGGGCTGCTGAAGATGAAGGCGCTGGCGGACAAAGGCTTTGTGCAGGGGGTGATCCCGCCGCACGAGCGGCCGAATCTGCCGCTGCTGCGTCAGCTCGGCTTCCGCGGCAGCGATGAACAGGTGCTGGCGCAGGCTGCGAAGGCGTCGCCCGGGCTGCTGTCGGCGGTCAGCTCCGCCTCGGCGATGTGGGTTGCCAACGCGGCGACGGTGTCGCCTTCGGCCGACAGCGCCGACGGGCGCGTCCATTTCACCGTCGCCAACCTGAACAACAAATTCCATCGCGCCATGGAGGCGCCGCAGACCGCCCGGCTGCTGCGCGCTATCTTTCGCGATCCGCAGCATTTCGAGGTGCACGATGCGCTGCCGCAGGTGGCGCTGTTCGGCGACGAAGGGGCCGCGAACCATAATCGCCTCGGTGGCGAGTATGGCGAACGCAGCCTGCAGCTCTTTGTTTACGGACGCGACGACAACGGCGGCATCGCCCCGGGTCGCTATCCCGCGCGCCAGACGCTGCAGGCGAGCCAGGCGGTGGCCAGGCTGCATCAGCTTGACGAGGGCCACACGATTTTTGCCCAGCAGAACCCGGAAGTGATCGATCAGGGCGTGTTTCATAACGACGTTATCGCGGTCAGCAACCGCGAAGCGCTCTTCCTCCATCAGCGGGCGTTTGTCGATCAGCCTGCGCTGCTGGCGACGTTGCAGCGTCGCGTGCCTGGCTTCACCGCCATTGAGGTGCCTGAAAGCCGCGTCTCGGTGGCGGACGCGGTCAGCACTTATCTCTTCAACAGCCAGCTGCTGAGCCGCGACGATGGCGCGATGCTGCTGGTGCTGCCCGAAGAGTCGCGCCAGCATCCCGGCGTCTGGGGCTACCTGAGCGAGCTGGTGGAGCAGGGCGGCCCGGTACGCGAGCTGGCGAGCTTCGACCTGCGCGAAAGCATGCAAAACGGCGGCGGTCCGGCCTGTCTGCGGCTGCGCGTGGTGCTGACGCCGCAGGAGCGGCAGGCGCTGAATCCGGCGGTAATAATGAACGATCGCCTGTTCGCCACGCTGAATGACTGGGTGGATCGCCACTACCGCGATCGCCTGACGCAGGCGGATCTGGCAGACCCTCGGCTGTTAACCGAGGGCCGCGAGGCGCTGGACGAGCTGACCCGGCTGCTGGACTTAGGCAACGTTTACGCGTTTCAGCAGTAGCGGGAACGGCGTGACATTGCAGAAAGGAGGTTTCATGCACGATTTTCTTCAGCAGACGCTGTCGGGCGAGGCGCCGCATCAGCTATATGGCGAAACGCCCTGGCTGCGCTGGCGGTGGATCGATCACGGCATTCTTCAGCTCGATCCGAGCGGCGAGCCGCAGCAGGCGCTGGTGCTGTCAGCGGGCATTCACGGCAATGAAACCGCGCCGGTAGAGATAATGAACGCGCTTATCAGCGCGCTGCTGCGCGGCGAGATGCCGTTGCGTCATCGCGTACTGGCGATCCTCGGCAATCCGGCGGCGCTGCGCGCCGGAAAGCGCTATCTGCGCCATGACGTGAATCGCCTGTTCGGCGGCCGCTGGCAGCAGATCGACGACTGCGATGAGGCGCGGCGCGCCCTGCGTCTGGAGCAGGCGACAGAGGCCTTCTGGCTGGAGGGCGGCAAAGCGGAGCAGCCGCGCTGGCATCTCGATCTGCACACCGCCATTCGCGGCTCCTGGCATACCCGCTTCGGCGTGCTGCCGCTCAATCCGCATCCCTGGCCAGCGCCGTTTATCGACTGGCTGGCGGCGGCGGGGCTGGAGGCGCTGGTCTTCCACACGGCGCCGGGCGGCACCTTTACGCATTTCAGCTGCGCCAGCTTCCGCGCCGCCAGCTGCACGCTGGAGCTGGGGAAGGCCCTGCCGTTCGGCGCCAACGACCTGACGCAGTTCGCTGCCG
>Ga0157363_1004735_pt1 | contig 12604 bp, 15 predicted proteins | sample AttsexASBM1_FD_111477 | JGI IMG/M metagenome (GOLD analysis project Ga0157363, IMG submission 111477) | Fungus gardens microbial communities from leaf cutter ant in Ribeirão Preto, State of São Paulo, Brazil - Atta sexdens ASBM1 | ecosystem: Host-associated > Fungi > Mycelium > Unclassified ...
AGAAATCACAGAGAAAAACAAAAATAAATTTTCACATCTTTCATAATATTAATATGTAATAATGAAGAACCTCGAGATCCCCAACATAAACACTACTCAAACCCTGAAAACAACTATAAACTATACGTAACAGTACGTGGAAGATTATCCGTAAAGTCTCATGTCGTATGCGTTTCAACTTAGTCAATATTAATACTAACGAAAATGCCTACGAAAGCTAAAAATCCTACACATCTGGAACACAATGTATCTATTAGTAGTGAGCAACATTTTGATCAGTAAACGAATTAAATTAATCCAGAATAGCGATTTGGTGTCGCGCACGATTGCGAAGTAAGAGAGAAAACAAAGTATCTAAATTCAACGCTTTGGTGCATAAATATACATCCACCCATGTTAACAATTGCGTTTTTCCAGAATGCAATATTTCTGTTCTCATATTTTCTTCTCGTTCATAAATAGCCGCCTACGCAATAACTCTAGAATAAATATCTATCACAAAAGGCTGGTCTAATATAGTGGCTTTTATAGTTTATATAGCAATGTCCTCGCGCGCGTCGCAATGGCTATTTAGGAAAGGTGCAACACTTGTGCAATCGAGTAAATGTTTACTGAATACATGCTACACGGAATGCGTTTAAATGTGTTTAACGTCATAATTTGTTAAGCAATTTTCTGGTATGTTCAACAAGCGCCACATTTCGCAAGTCAATTAAGCGGAACATTAACTTGACATTTCAAATTTTAAAACAGATAATATTCATACATCATTCTAATAAAAAAAAAAAAAAATGAAATCTGTAACAGATTTTCGTTCTCGCTTGAATAATGTATGTCCGAAAAATTGTTCGCAAGATAGATCTGTACAAGCATTGCATTTCCAGGAGATGCCAAATAAGCGATGCGCGCTATAATACTAGTTTTATAGGGCCTTAATCTAACTATTTACATTTTATATCGATGTTTCTACGTCGATTGAACGAGAGTCGCGTCAATAATAAATACAATGACGATGTAAGTGTTTCGCTATCGTTTCTTATGTTGTACTTATACCGTGACTCGCTGATCCTTATGCAATAGTAATGAATACTCTGTTGTGCATTGGACTGTCGGGCGGATCAACGTCCACTATAGGTCACTTTTTTGACAGTGGGACTGATAAGTCCTTGTTCCTCATAATACTATGGCTCGTTAATGTGCACGACTTACAGAATATTTATATCCTGATTTAAAAATTAGCCGCGTTCACAAATACTCACTGCAGAAACGCTACAAATGTTAAATCTGCTTGCTCAACTCGCATCTTCGTTTCAGACCGCGCTATCGACGTTTTCACTCGCATATCGCTCGTGATTCGTGTAACGCAAGAGAGGATCGTTTATAGTTCCCATTTCTTCATCGTTATTGGCAGAGCTTATCACGACCTCTTCTGATAGAAAAAAGGACATAACGTTATTTGCGATAATCAATAAACAATATATGTTAACGTTAAACATAAAACCACATTGTAATAAACTGCGGTTCTATGATGGAAATATTATAATTTAAATCTTTAACAATGTAAAAATTATTTACCGGGCAAGCATAATTGTAGTTGATCGTTGCTGGGATTAGTGCTGTCTCCGGTTCCACTGTCTTTACTGTGCTGTGAACTCGTGTCCAGGTATAGCTGCGTTTGTACCTCTGGTACACTGGTTAGTATAACAGTCGTCGTTGGTTGCGTGACGACGTCCTGCGTGGAATTCAATTGCCGTCTGGTTTTGTAAATCACGAGCACCCAGACCACGGAAGTAATGACCGCACAAATAACCACGGTTATTATTATTATGCCTAGGATCTCGGATTCATTCAGCGTGGAAACCGGGGCTATATATCGAATAAATAATCTTTTCTCATCATTGGAATTTACATGAGATTTTTTTCTTGTGTGTGTGTGTGTAATTCTTTTTAATAAAATAGCTTAGTGTATTTATTAAGTATACATCAACTACAATGTTTTGTTTCTACTTGCTCTTATTATTTTATTATTTGACATTTTCAAGAATTCTTTAATTATCTATTAATTTTAAAAAAGTCATAAAACAAGGTTTTAAACAAAGTGTTTAAACAAGGAGAAATTTAGCGTTAAAATCCTTCAATCGTAATATTAATATTAAAATTACCTGGCTTGACTGTGAGATGTGATTCACCGACGACGCTACCCAGTGAATTATTCATCTCGCACTCGTAGGTACCCTCGTCACTGGCGATTGTACTAACGATGATCAAAAGTTGATTTTCTGCAGTGAAGAAATGACGTTCCGTTGTTTGCAGCGGACTACCATTCTTGCGCCACAATAACTTCGGACGTGGCGAACCGCTGGCCATGCATTCGAGCACGATTGAGCTACCTATCATTACTTCTTTATTCTCCATCGGTTTTACGAAGGACGGCGTTTCTAAAAAAAAAAAATTCTTATAAGTATTATAAGAATAATTTATATATTTTTAAAAAATGCTTTCGACTAGTTAAAAAAAAATAGCATTACTTTTTAAAATAGTATCATTACTTAATATTGTAAGAGTAGCGTTTGCAACAATAACACCAGCCAGATTTTGCGCAGTGCACGAATAAACTCCACTATCGGCCATTTTCACGTTTATTATGAATAGTACGTCGTCTGTCGGCATCATATGCATTCGTCTTTCCCTCGCAGCTGGGAAATCGTTCCCACCGTCCTTCTGCCAGGCTATTTGCGGGGATGGTTGTCCCTCGGCAGAACACTCCAGACGAGCAGTGCTTCCAGCAATTACTCGTATATCACGCGGAATTTTGGAGAACGATGGGAAAACTATGAAGAAAAATGTATAAAGATTAAAATTTTTATTTAAAAAAATGAGTCGTTAATTAATAAAATATAGTATGTATACTTCAGCATAGTTAAAGATAGTGAATATATTTAATTTACCCAACACGCTTAGTTTAGCTTTGGTAGAGTATGTAGTTCCATACGTATTCGACACCATACATTGATATTTTCCCGCTTTAGCATGGGTAATATTAGTAAGATATAAAATGGACGTTGCCTCGGTTACTCCGCTCTCGGAGGAACTGAGCTGGGTTTGTAAATTCACATCACTTAACTCCACATTGTCATGTTTCCAAGTGAAATGGAGCGGTGTATCAGCGGTACTAGTTGCACGACAAATCAGTTTCACATCGTCTCCTTTGATGCTCATTTGACTCGCAGGTTCTTCAATAATCCGCGGTTTTGGATATTCATCTATAAATAAACATAACAAAAAGAAAATTTAATTAAAGACGTAAAATTATACATAAATAATGTACAAAATATAAATTATTCACAATTTTATTCAAATGTATAAAATTATTTATAATGATACTGACCACAAGTAAAATTTGCATAATGTAATTGAGTTAACGACATGCCCTGTAACCAATGCGGATAATTACAGTGCAGCTGAGCTTCACTGTATGGATGTTCTCGCAACCACATACTTAGCCATTGAAGTCCACAGTCGCAAACTAAGGCTCCTAAGGTGTAAATAAAGAAGATAATTTATACATATATTATAAAAGTAGTAAAAATAAATCACATTATGCTCTTATATATTTGATATGTAAGATTCAAACTTACCGGTATTCATCTTAAGTTTGCTCAGACTAGACATTGAAAGGAACGCGTTTTCTTGAATCGACGAAATATTGTTTCCGAGTAAGTCAAGCTCGTCAACATGATTCAGACCAGTAAAAGCATTTTGATTTATGGATTCTATTCTATTGTGCGATAAGCGTAATTTCACCAATTGACCGAGCGGAGAAAAAAATGCGCCGTTGATATCTTCTACCATGTACGATATCTGATTCGAATTGAGTTCCCTTTAAAACAAAGTAGCGTTTATAACATAGTAATACATAGCAAACATTAAAACATATAAATATTAACATACAAGATACGAAGGTTTGTCGTATAATTGAATGCTCCATCCGATACATATGTGATTTGATTATGATCCAGTTTAAGTCTCTCAAGCTTCGTGAGAGATTCGAACGAACCTCGTTCTATAGAAATCAATTCATTATGTGACAAGTCTCTGGAAATAGATTGATATCCAAAAGTCAATGAAAGATAAGGATAAAAATTTATAATCATTCGTATCACATCATTTAATTGTAATATTTGCAACAAAAAGACAATAATTTATTTCATGCAATTATGAAAACATTACTAACAGCTCTACTATCTTTTGGCTCATTTCCCATGCTTGAGGTTCAATCATTGAGATCTGATTGTGTGATAAAGTCAATTTTTTCAAATTCTTTAATCCGAACAAGCCTCCCTTCTTTATAGCAGTCAACATATTAAAGTCGAGGTGTAGTAATTCTAAATCTTTAAGTGGCCAGAAAGCTCCATCGTCTAACTTATTAATTTTGTTTCTTTTTAGATATAATTCCTTTAGGCTCAATAAACTTTTCAGGCTTAATCCATGTATTTGTTGTAGATTATTTCTATTCACTTCCCTATAATATTATCACAGACATTATAGATAATACATTGAAGACACTGCTTTCTTACTATATTTCATATGTATAAATATTATAAAGATATTTTAAAAATATATAAATTCTTACAATATTCGCAATTTTCCCAGATTTATGAAAATATCTTTCAGCTGTGTCAAATTGTTTTTGTTCAAGCGAAGTTCCTCCAGTGAAGTAAGATTATCCAAACTTCCATTTTCGATAACTCTTATGTGATTTGCATTTAAATTCCTTCAAATTGAAAAATATTAAACAATGGAATTAACATATAATGTAATAAATTTGTAAGATTAAAATACATACAAATGCGTAAGTCGATTAGGAGCGAGAAAAGAACTTCTTTGAAGGACACTTATTTTATTCCCACTGAGATCCAAATATTGAAGCTGTTGCAGATTAAACAACGCCGTCCCATTTATACTAGTAATTAAGTTGTGGGCTCTATAAAAAAAATTACAATATTGATAATTATTGGTCCACTGCATTCTATTAATAATTTAATAATAACTGTTTATGAAATTATATTTAAAAAATTTTTCCAATTTATACTTGTCGAGTACTTACAATGTAAGATGAGTAATATTCTTAACAAATACAAGGTCTGGCACTTGTGTTAAGCGATTTTTATTCACTTTGAGTTCCCGCAATTGTGTTACGTCTGACAACGCAATAGTAAAATTATCTCCGAGGAAGTTAGCACTTACATCTCTGAAATTACAGACAAATATATAAACATTTTTGTCTTTAAATGTTAAATGTTAAGAAATGGATGTTATAATGCTTACAATTTTTTGAGTTCCATTAAATGAAGCAATGAATCAAATTCCAAATTAGGAATATTATTACCCTTTAATTCTCTAAAAAAATAAGAAAACAATAAATAAATAAATATATATATATATATATATATATATATATATATATATATACATATATATATATATTTAAAATACAAAGGTGTATAAAAAAATGTATATAATAAAAGTTAACATGGAGTCCAATAGGTGAAAGAAGTTCATATAAGTTTATGTCCAAAAATTCTTTATTGTAAAATTGTAAACGTTCAAAAATTCACAAGCAGAATTCTGATAACCCATAGACGGAACTGTTAACTCAGAAAAAATGACGCTCAGTTATTGTTTATATATCTTGACTTTCAACTATACTGACTTTAAAAAGTATCTTTATAAGAAACTAATACAAACAGAAGATTAATTTTGAATATATGATATTGAATTCATTATTGAATTCATTCTTTTAAAAGGAAAAAATTTCTCTTGTAACTATTGTAATAATTTATAAAATCCGTTTGTACGAATCAAGATATATAATCAATAACTGAAAGTCATTTATTTCTGAGTCAGATTATACAAAAAATATAAAGTAGTAAAACATAAGCAGTAAGCTGAGTAAGCGAATCGACCAGTCACAAGAAATGTAAGATAATATCGTAAGCAAAATCAAGATGTTGATTTACTTACTTCTGACATTTTACTGCTTAAATTTTTTTGTCTTAATTTTGTCTAACAAATTATAAAAATAATTCTGCTTATAAATCTTTGCAAATTAATGACTCTTTAATGAAACATTTTCAGATTTAAATTCATATGAACTTTTTTAATCTACTCATTAATAGTATAAATTTCGTTTCAATCTTAACGAAAACCTTGTATATTATCTTAAAATATAATATAAAATAATAGTTCTCTGCCTTTAGATTTCTTATAAGATATTATATAATAATATTTACGAACATTAATGTATAATCTGATAAACTTAAGCTATTTCAACATTATATAATGATACTGATAAATTATGTGAAACATAAATATAGATATATAAGAATTATTTCAAAATTATTTCTGTACAAAGAATATATTCTGCTTAAGACCTTCTTATTTAGATACACCTTTCAAAAAGCAGAAATGTTGTAGTTATATAATTATATCTTAATACCTTAAATAGCATAGACATGAATGCTTAGACATGAATTCTTCTCCCCTACTTAGATCTTGCTCTCCTTGATTCTGAGAAGGACTTAACAGTCAATCATCACACATAGCATCTTATATGGCTATAGAAACCTGACCATGTATTTCTATAGAGCCAGTTTCATCAATCTGACCATTTAGTGAAGGGACAAGCAACCCACATGCAGTCATAACAACCAATATTATTCCCCCTCGATTTGACTTCCAAACAATATAGTATAATAACAGTTATCATCCAATAAATAATAAATTGCTACATAATAGTCATTGCTTATAAACTTTTATTTGAGACATGAACACAAGGATTGTTAACCGACATCTTTAATAAATTATCATATTTTATCATAAAATTACAACTTTATTAGAAATTATTAAAATAAAAATGTTTTAAAAATTATTTTAAAATAAAAATTACATTCATATTTTAGTTTCTGTTTTAATATTGTTTCGATAATTCAATAATTAAATTAATTTTTAATATATGTATATTGTTATTTAACAAATTATAGGTAAGACAAGAAATAGATTTCTTTAAATATTAAATTGTCAATATTATAATATTTATCACTAAATATTATTTCCCCATCCTTAATTATCTTAAAAGCACAAAAATAAATTATAAAAATCACTGATAGCTATCATAAAGTATATATATCAGTGATTATTTTATTTTTGTTATAATTCTTCTATCTTATCTATGTTAACTCATATAACACAAGCCAGGTCTTATAATCAGTAAGATCATCCTCTAATCTCCTTCTTTCAACATATATAACAAAGCATTATATATCTTCATCCTGAAAACGATGAATGGAAGGTACTCCGTGTACAAGATTCATCCTCTGTGAAACCTGACTGACATCGCAGGAGAAACCTAGACGCCGTTTGTCATATACAAAGCCAAAGTCGCTATCCTATCAACGCCATCCTGCCATCGGCAAGTCACAACGTTTACTCACAGGATCTCAGTCCACGGTGGCAGTCCGCTGGGCGCCTGGATCAGTTGCAGCTCGTTGCAGGCGACTAAGTTGCCGAGGCAGGAGCATTCGACTGGGCAGCGATCTGTATTGTCGTTCGGCTCAGCGTAGGTCGACGATACGCTCAGCGCGAACCAACATGCGACCAGCAAGAACACGACGTTCCATTTCCGATCGAGTCGTCGCGCAAAGTGATGGTGTTTCTCCGAGCACCACGACATCGCGCAAAATACGTACACGCACGCACACGTACACGCACGCAAACGTAACGCACGTACACCACCGACTCAGAGTTCGACTCTAGACGATTGTACGACAATGCTCACCGCTACTGCGACGCATCATCGCCGTGGTGTCGTAGGACAAATTCGGCGAGCCCAGCGATCGGGCAAGTTACCATAACACTACCGAGGAACTGATGTATCCGCGTCGTTATCAATTCAAAACAAACTCCTCGGCTTCACTCTCAGAAACGCTGTGACCTACGCACCATGATGACGCCTACGGAGTACGGAATGACCAGGAACGACTCTAATTGCACGCGCTAACGCCGCGCCATCTCGTGAATTGCCTGAAATGGTGGCCGACGCGATCTTTATGGCTTCCGTATGTAAAACGAGGAAACTTATCGTGAGATAAAAAAAATACGCGATGTTCCGCCAATCAATTTACTGTTCTTACGGAAAACGGGTAAGTTGATTCCCCAAGATTTCGAAACCGAGAAAATCAAGGATCTTGAAAATCGATAAAATATAAGGAGAATATAGTTGAGATTATTGAAAATTTTTGAAGAATTTCTTTAATTTCAAAGAATTGCAATTCGGATTTTGCACTGCGGAAATTTAAATTCTCCAAAATCGACGAAATATACTTTGACACTTGTCTGTGCTCCACTAGTTTTACTTATAGCTCCATTCTATTCGGAACCTAAGGAAACGTAGCGTTGAAAACAGGTTGTATTGATCTCCGAGCTGTTTCTTCAGTTTCTTCTTATTGTGCAATTTGATCTATGTCAGTGCCATAACCGGTACCCGGTTCTGTGCATTGAATACATCGACGTAGAGGAACTGGAGGAGTTCAAGGCAGTGAAACGTTTCAAGCATAGCTTGTATCTGCATTAATTTCCAGATAATACGTACATGATATATTATTGCATATCTTACTCCGTAATATCTTACTCCGTAATATCTGAAATCCTCCGTAATATCTGAAATCGAAAGACGGTTGAAATGGAGGACAAGCTGTTACAGATGCTCCAAGATGTTGGGTAAGTAATTGGATTATTTCACGAAGGATTTATTCGGACTTGAAAAGAATTGAAGCCTTAGATAGACTACATTATAATAATAAAAATGCTTTAGGTTAAAGCATTTTTATTATTATAATGTAATCGCACCTTTTATATTTTTTTACGAAAGAATGAATTTTCAATGATCTTAGATATACTGGGCCAATGCTTGATGCTAACAAACTGTTGAATGCCTTAAAACTTGGCGCAAAATCGCCGGATTATACTAGTCTCGTAAGCTGGTTTGCCGAGCAACTGGCGACATTTATAGATATAGATGAAACTGTTCATGCTACAACAAGCTCGGACGATGCTAGTTCCTTCCTCTTAGAGTTAAGCTTCTTTCTTAAAGAAATAGGATGTATAAATGAGAAACTGATGACTGGACATATGAATCAAAGACTAGCTAATGAATCTGAAAGAGCTATACTTATAGAATTTTTAACAACAGAGCTTATGGCTTGTAAATTATTGGAGGTGAAATGTCCTAAAGAAGAGAAGCAAATAGAAGTCACTATTGTAAGCAGTTTTAAATTGTGTAGTATTTTAATTGCGTTTTTTTTATACTGACATTGCAAAAGATTTTAATAAAATATACTGATTTAATGATATATTTTATGTTTTATACAGGATGAAAGTGACACTGCAAGAACTTTGAAAAATATGTTAGTAATACTGAAGTTTCAAAAGCCACCAGACAATATTTCGCCTGACTTATTGTTTTCACGGCTAGAAACTAAATTATCAGAAGTTTTAAAGACTGTACCACCTAATCATTTAGATAAACCACTTATAGATGTCGAGCTTTCTGCTAAACAGTGGGAGAAACTAGGTCAGCTACAAGAAGAAATGCACAAGGAATATATAGTTCGACGTGAGATGTTGCTCAAACGTCTTGACGTTACAGTTCAATCATTTTTGGTAAGAACAAATTTAAAAATACTTGTTTATACATACAGACCAATATATTCGATGATCACTTCATTAAAAATTTTTTCACTTAGTGGTCTGATAGAATAAAGTCACAGGAGACTGAAATAAACAATAGATACGACAAGAAAAGAAAGACTTTGAAAAATGAACCAAAAGTGACATTGGCCGATTTATTAGCAGCTAGAGACGATCTAGCAATAATTGAGAAAACAAGTAACGCAAGTGTTCGCAAGAACACACGAAGTAAAATCAACAGCGTTATTATTGGAGCAGTTCCGGACAGAGGTGGTAGACCATACGAACAAGAGCCACCTCCACCAGAGATGCCACCATGGCAGAAGGATAGAGTTCAAGGACCGCCATCATTTCAGTAAGTTAATAAAATAATATATTCTCTAAAAATTTTAGAGTGTATCTCACTCTGAAGAGTAAAATCTCTCATTCTTAAAGATTGAAAATTAAGCCATTTTTTCAAGATTGGCTCAATTTTTCACTCCTTATAGTGAGATTCCGCTCCAAAAAAATTAAAGAGTAAAAGGACTGGGATTATAATCAAAAGATAATGAAATGAGATAGTATATGTGCATGAATATACATTTTTTTTTTTTTCAGGGGCGGAAGAGGAGGAGGTGGAGGTGGACGCGGTGGCGGCGGTGGAGATAGAGGACGTGGAGGTGGAGATAGAGGACGCGGAGGTGGTAGAGGTGGTGGAGGCGGTAGAGGTGGAGGAGGTGGCGGTGGTGGCGGCTATCGAGATCATAAAGACGCTAGTAGTAACTTTGGCCAGAACTTGAATTATCAACAGCAATATTCCGGACATGGACATAGAGAATGTTATCCGGATCATAGAGATGCAGGAGGATATCAGAGAGGCGGTGGTAGCGGTGGTGGAGGTGGATCTTATCGTGGAGATTCCGGCACGAACTACAATCAAAATTATGGTCAAAGTTACGGTCAGAATCAGAATTATCAACAGCCGCAATATTCCGGCCAGAGAGACTCGTATGGAGGTGACAATCGAGGCGGTGGGAACTATTATCAGGACAGGAGAGAAAGCGGAGGAGGAAGGGGAGGAAGAGTTCAAGGTGGATGGAATCAAGGTGCCAATAATTCTGGTTCGAATAGTTATCAACGTGGCGGCTACAGTAGAGGCAGAGACCAATACTGAAGATGTCACTTTGCGTATATTTTTAACGCTAGCAGAAGTTTCTCACAAAAAGATAAAGTTATGATATTAAAATAATTATAGTAATTATTTTAATTAGCTCATCACTTACGCTTATAATATACTCACGCACATAACTTTGGTCTTAAAATAATCTTTAAGTTCGGAATATTTGTAATAATGTTGTTGAATCATGTTATTTTTAAATTTCAGCTAGCTAACTCGAAATTATAATATTGCATTAAGATAGAATTATTATATTATTTATCTCTTTCGTATATAGAACGCTACTTTTATATTGAATTTTTAATTTCATCATTCGATTTAGATATATGTAAATATAATTACTGTTTCCTATGCAAATCGAAAGTATAGTAACTATGTAAATACATATTATAATTGTTCGTTCGTTTATCAAAAGTAGCGGATTAAAATTAATTTAAAACGCGAAATATGAAGACTGTAAATTAAATCATTTGAATTTTGTATTGAATCGCACATTATATGTATCAAAATGGATGAAATGAATAATATTATGTATGTACTTGCAAGCATAATACAAAATTCCCAATATACGAAATATTTCTGTACATGAATTATACATAATAATATCCCTTTTAATATTCCTTTTAAGATTTTTTTTGTTAAAAATTACATTAGAATTACATAAATTGAATGAAAAGTAATTTTGTATCCTCATACTTCGAACCTCCTCCTAGTAATTTTTGAAATCTTACTTCAAAATCTAGTAACTTTAGAAATATCATTTGAAAAAATGATTCTTTCACGACATGGCACCAAGTCATGGAGTTCTTTAACCTAAAATTCTTGCACGGTTTACTTTTTCTCTTTTTCTCTCCAACGTGGAGAGAAAAGGAAGAAAAATGAACTGTGCAAAAAGTTCTGCTAAAAAGAACAGGTATGATAATAAGCATAATATTATTGGTTAGTTTGTATGTATACATACAGAATAAAGGTTCATCAAAATTTTTCGAAGTTAAACAATTATTACTTCGCATAGTATTAAATTAACATGGTCACACGATTACACATTAATGAGAAAGATTTAGTTAATCGAGACGAGTCCGAGTTACATTTTATGCCATGTAAAATTCATGGAGACGAAGCTGCGAATGTTTCGTCCTTTTTCAAGCCTTACATTCGTAAGCTAGATGAAGAATGTGAGTGAATGAAAGTTGAAAAGAATTTTCTCAGTATCGCATATGTGTACAAACAATATTAAAAGAATAGACAATATTAAAAAAACAAATAAATCTGTAAAACTAGACGTAAAATTTTATTACATTTTTTTATCTATTATTTTGTGTTTAACTTTCAATTTACGTAACACGTTAAATGAATATAATAATTGAAGCAACAAACGAATCAAAAAGTTAAAGAGAATTTAAGGTTAATTTATGATATTAATTTATCTTTTGATTATTTAAAGATTATGATTGTTCCTTTCGTGGCTATCCGCTTCAAGGAAAAAAAATAACTGTACCTGCTGGATTCAGAGGCATCATGTTTATAGAAAATAAAAAGACAGAAACAGAAAATAAGGACAGGAATTTGTATTGCACAGGAACTTTTTCACAGTTAATGTATTGGAATTATGATAAAATACCATCTAAGAATGATGCTTTTGTGGCAGCATTAGATTGGGTCGACATAGCTAAAGTGGTTAGTTTTTTTTTACATTTGTAA
>Ga0157363_1004736_pt1 | contig 12604 bp, 5 predicted proteins | sample AttsexASBM1_FD_111477 | JGI IMG/M metagenome (GOLD analysis project Ga0157363, IMG submission 111477) | Fungus gardens microbial communities from leaf cutter ant in Ribeirão Preto, State of São Paulo, Brazil - Atta sexdens ASBM1 | ecosystem: Host-associated > Fungi > Mycelium > Unclassified ...
TGTCTGCTACACAGAAAACGTTTGCTGCAACGATCAATACATCGACATAATAGCAAAATACTTGTCTGTTACAATGATAATATTTAGATCTCACAGCTTATGGAAATTAGACTTCGCAAACACAACGTTAGGTGTCCATATAATACTACTGAATTTAGTTGCCAAATCTAATTTTTAGCTGTGACAGTTAATCTTTTTTTTCGTAATACACTGAAAAAAAATATAATCACAATTTTAATAAATATTTAGTTGGCAGTATTCAAACTATTTATTAATATTGACTATATTTTTTTTCAGTGTACGCAGTTCTTGCCTAGTAAAAAAGCTGCGCGGCGGTGTTATAATGATAACGAAATTTGCGTTAAGAATTATAGGTCTCCTGTTCATGCTTAAATATTCGCTATTGTTTACGCAAAAGAACAACAACATGTACTACATTATCCATACTCGCGAATGTACCCTTTCAAATGAATCACATTATGTCTAGACACGGCGACAAGTGTGATGTCCACAAGTGTGATGTAATCCGGGAAAAATTAAACGGATAACGCAACGTATAATGTATAAATATTATATGCAAAAATTGAAATTCTGTAACCATCGATTAATACTCACACTCTCCGTCATGCACATGTTTTTAATTTTAATTCGATCGATCCGATGTTTTTGTTATGCAACATATTCACGTTACATTGTTATCCTCATCGCAACGCGTACCCTTTTAATGCAATTGCCTACTTTCGCGGCACACGATTATACATAAACGTTGTGCATTATTTACCGACTTACACAATCTACATATATTTCCATAAATTCTGTTCTCCTTGTTAGCGCATATTTTCATTGCGCGTTGCATATTTCATTTTCGTTAACGCCACTTGTCTGCCAGTGGCCGCAAATGACGAAATGCGTGAATAGCTATGGCAAAGCGTTTGTACAATTTCAGCGAATTACTCTTCAATGCTTCTCACTTTCCGCTTGTACTTCCAATTTTGCGATTTGGTCAGTTGGTTGTGGCGAAGTTTCTGGTTTCGGAGTAAAATTTCGTGGCTAACTACACGCAATAATCCAGTATTTACCGAAACTGTAGAGCCGATTAAATAGTTGCGTATCCTTTACGTTACTAAAAGCATGCTATTTTTATGTGTAAATATTCGAATGTTCAGTAAGCTTTTAAATAACATAACGTTTGTTGTTCTATGTTCGCTCTTATAGAACAAAATTCGTGCGCATTTATAAACATTCTAAATGATTAATTTTGATTTGCGTTGCTTTGATCTCCACTGATCCAATTAGAATAATTTATCTAAGCTTGTTCCTGCTTTTTTATTAATAATTTTATAATTTAGATATAGAATGTAACATTTATTTAATTTATTTATTTAACATTAATTAATTAATTTATTTAACATTTCTATATCTTTTAAAAATAGAGTACAAGATATTTTCTGTTAGAATAAAAACATACAAAGGCTGTGCAAGTCTTTTTTAATTAAATGATTTGTTATCAGAAATATTAACAAAATTTTGCACATATTGCATGCATCGATATCGAAATCACATTAGATTACTAATTATACGCCAGATGCGTTCGATCGATGATTCGTTTAGACGTGCTGATCTTCGAGTTTTAAAAAGCGTAAGTTGGGGTTGTATAGCGCGTGATTTTACTCTGTAATCACATGTACGTGCTTAATGGGAAAATAGACGAGTGCCGGTACTCGAGCGTCGCGATATCTCGCGCGAGCAGAAAAGGGCGAGAGAGAGAGAGAGAGCTGCACGGGGTACCGCCGCGGCCGATTCGGAGGGGCGTTGTCTAGTCCAAATCGCTTAGGGAAATTGACAAAGAGTCGACAACTGTCAGCGCGCAGCTGGGTTACCGACTTCGAACTGCTCGCACGTCGGTATGCACGCGCGCACGTATGCGGATATATGCACGCTGAAATCTCCCCATCTAAGCTCGGCTTGTCGCCACCCTATCAGCGGGCGCAAATGCCTCTTCGGCGAACGTTCAAAAGAGCACATTTCGCCCATCCCTTCTGCCTACCCTCTTGTAGCTCATGCAAACGCTCATGCTGCACGCCATTGAAAATCCACCCTGTTTTTATCCGACATAGCCGATTTCCCCGATTTTTGCACGATTCCATTTCCCAACACGCTTTGCGCAATCTCGAATTGCACCGCGTTTATTGCAACGCATTTCACTTTCGTCATTCCCATTGGATCTCTCTCTCTCTCTCTCTCTCTCTTTCTCTTCTTATTTCTCTTCTTCTCTTTCTTCTCATTTTTCACGATGTAAGAGAGTGATTTCGTTTAAAGATTCGAAAACAGTGAATTTATCGATTAAACAATCAATTAGAGAGATTGCTTTATGATTTATGAGAAGATAAGATATTTTGTTGAAGCATCAAGAGAAATCGCCTTTTATCTTCAATTTTAGTTTATTCATAATTCGTACATGAAATAATCGAGAGCCTGAATTGCCAACACACGAATTTGTCGGCGTAGCTTAACAGAGATTCATTCTGATATTGTTGTTTCATCTCAAGTGGCTCCCATGATGCTTTAATGAGATTCGCGAATTTTGCGAACGCCTCGATTCCCACAGTCCGAAAACTTTCTCGGTAATGACTGAGGCAACTGAAGACGGTCGTTCGGTTCTGATCCTGATTCCGTGTGCGCGCGTGTGCAAGCTCACTTGTTCGTGGTCGATTATAAGCATTCGGAGTCGAAAGGCAAGCGAGCAACTAAAACGGAGAAGCGTTATCTGCTTCTACTCCGATGGATATCATTTCACGGGATCCTGAGCAACTCCATCCAATCACCACCCTTGCGAAAAGCTCTATCCGTCTCTTCTCTCTCTCTCTCTCTCTCTCTCTCTCTCTCTCTCTCTACTGCGAGCTGTCTCTCCGTCTTTGCTTTCTCCGCCTCTTCCTCGACTCACTTTGGCGCAAACTATTGATTTGTTTCATAGCCTGCGGCTCCTATAGCGAAACGTGAGGTAAGGGCTTCTTCTCGTTCCCTCTTTAGACTAGGGTAAATGTACATATCACCCTTGTTTCTAGCCATGGCAATGTCGAATGTCGCTATCCAGTCTGCAATACATACGCACGTATACAGCTGCGTACTGATTTTCTTTTGTGTATATAATGCGCCCGCCTATGCGCGTAATCCCCCATCGATGTCCGATTTCATCCGATTGAAATTTTTTTTCCACGAGTTGTCACGTCTGCCTGCGGCAGCGATTGCCACGTGCGATAGTCCGATCGATTCACGATATACGAGATATAACCCGTATGAGAGGCGAGAAAATTATTGGCAATCGACAAGTGTTCACTTTATGAATGTCGCGAAACTTCTTATATTTCTATTTCTATCTTTTTATTATCATTGATTATTTATTGCAATTCGTGAAATATTTAATTTTAATGTAATTTTAAAGTTAATGTATATGTCGTAATAGAAAATGATATAAACTATCACCTGTTAATGTTAGCTTCACCATCAAATACTCGTAAATTACATTGAGAAATGCAGTACCAATAATGTTGACATAAGTGGTGTGACATACACGCGTGATAAGGCGGCACATTAAAGCGTTTAATAGCGGAGCTTGATTTACAATCTGCTTTTGTCTAATTATTTCGAGTCGTGTCAGGTGATTTTATTCATCGCGATCTAGCTACGCGTAATCGATTAGACTTAATGCGAAATTATCAGATATAGTTGTTTCTTCCTGGTGATGCAAGCGGACCGGTTTAGATTCTCATGTGATGAATATAATATAATTGAGGTAATTCATTGGCGAAAGCACCGTTAATCGTGTTTACGCGGTTGAAACACGTTCCGTGCGAAATGGAGCGATACATTGAAATTAGTATCGTCGATGTTATAACTCGATATTTTATGAGCGTTTAACGATCTCTCGTTCATAATTGTCTTGTAAATATTTAATGAGGCGCGAACGACAGATGAATATATATTGAAGTTGCTAAGACATTTTTTACATAAAGATCAATATTAAAGGAATTGTATACTGTGATAATAATTAGTGATATCATATCTTATTACTAATATTCAAATTTATTAATAACGAAACAAAGAGATTAATAGAGTAAAAAATGCTCATATATTTTCTTAAAAATTAACATAATATCATGACTTATTTCGAGCTATAATTAAATTAACTTTAAATTAATATAATTAATAAAACATTGTAATTATAATAATTTAAAGTTAATTTAATTATAGCTCGAAATAAGCCATGATATTGTGTTAATTTTTAAGAGAGATTAATTCTAATAATTTATTTCAAATATTGAAGTATGCATTGCTATATTATTAACAATTTATCTAAGTATATTTTGTTTTTCGGAGAAAATTATGACTACCTAATTTTCAGTTTTTGATTCAAAGACGTTACATAAAAGCTGTCCAATTATCGCACCGTACGTTTTGCCATTTAATGGACAGATTAAAATCCCAGAGGTTTTCATTTCTGCAGCGAGAACCACTTCAACGTTCGACAAATGAAAGGAAGAACGCGCGGCCGGTGGAATAGAAGTGGAGTGGTATGAAAAACATTTGATAGCTCGTACTTGATTGCAAGGGGTGCATTCTGTTGCGGTGGATTCCCGTGGCATGCCTGCTCGTCCATTTTCGGGATAAGATGAGAATTACAAGTGTTCCCTTTCGGAATCCTCTTTCCCTTCCCCAAGGAACGTTGTCATTTCGTGAACACAATAGATGTTTCGTGGGGTAGTCATTGCTGATCCTCTCTGTTTCTCTATCTCTCTTCATCTCTCTGTCCCTTCGCTAACTCGACACGGGATGTTACGTTTACATCCCTGCGTTATGCGAGAGTTCACGCTTACACGATCATTTCGGCAGGTTGAAGCATTTTAGATAAATTATTTCGCGCTAATACGGCTAAATCCAGCGAAAGAAGATCGACATCTTGTGTTTCGTCTATTGATAAATGTCTGGAACGATTGAATTACTATTTCAGCATCAAGGGTTTTCCCTTGAAAGAAGACAAAAGATTCTGTCGAAGACGGAAAATTGCTAAGAGCTTTTGTAATTATTATTTGTAGGGAGGATCGATAAATAAAATTTATTTAAATTAAAAATTTAAGCTGTTTCCTTTTTGAAAGACGCAGTCAATACAAATGTCATTTTATTTTTCTAGATATTCAACGAATGACAAAGATAGAACGTTACTATATCTCCTAAAAGGAAAGCAGCCATAATTTAGCACAAGACTTATTTTGTCATGCTCATGTTATACTTGTTACGAAATAAAGAAATATTTTCGATATCATTTTCTACGAAACAGGAAGTCACGTTCCTTGTGACTGAAACTAATTTTAAAATGAAACTACGAGATATGGCAAAGCATAGATAAAAATAATGAATAGCGGACCAAGTTAACTAAGCGTTCTCACAGACTTATCGCTGGAGAATTTCCGAGCGCGGCTACGACTCTTAGCTGCAACTTAACCAATTTTCCTCTAATGTCGACGTTATATAGTCTATCCCCGAATCGCGCAGCGCGTATTAATCTTCGTTTAACCGAGCGTCCGACTCGCAGATAATGTTTTATCGGCCGCGTTTCTCCGGTAAAGTCGATAGCGGACGATTTAGAGAATTTTATGGGCTCGTTTGAGGAGAATAGGACAAGAATCACGATCGGCGTTATCGCGTAACTGTCGTGCGGAGCGATATTTCAGAAATCGTTTCACTTTTGGAGGGACTCGGCAACCCTGCCGGGTGGGTGATTCACTCCCATATACAGCCACGCACGAACCCTCGACTTCGTAATTGATTGGTCCCGATACGCCTCCTTATCTCTTAATCCATCTTCTGCTCCCACGTTCCGCTCGTAGATTTGAGCCATTCTGCCTGTTTGTTATGTATGTCGGATCTCTGGGCACATTGGGCATTGGACAAGCGAAGGGATGAACGGCGGAACGGGACTGTAAAGAATCAAGCCCTTTGCAATGTACGCATGCGTTGTAAACGGATGTAAGCGGATGTAAATATTTGCGACAATTGTATAAAGTTCGATCCACGTGCCAACCGCTATTATGGCGCAAGAGTGCACAGCGATGAATAATGTATTCAGGATAATGTTCTTAATAAATAGATGGATGAGGCACTTTTCGTTGAGCGACCAGCAGCATCGATTATTTTATTATGAAAGAATATCGTTCGCCATCTTCAAGATGATATTTAATTTCCACAGGATATTAAATATCACCTTAATATTTAACAGGGATATCTTGATGACGTGATATAAATGAAAGAATATAAATACTTATCTACTAATTTGATTTAAAAAATGTGGGAATTTGCAACCAATCTTTGCAATTATCGCAGTCTATTCTTGTATTATGTTCGACGTGTAAAAAAAGTACGTAAAATTATATAAATAATAAAAAAATGTAAAAATGTAAAATGTAATTTATAGCGGAAATATATAATTGTGCGTTTTTATAAAAATTGGTAGATACTTTTACCTCTAACTGTGCAATTATATCTTTATATTAAACGAAAAATTACAATAATAATAGTATATTTTATAGTTTCTGTATAAAGTACAAAATTTTGTAATATTATATAACGCAATGATAATATATCACACATAATTTTATATTTTTATGTTTTTATGTTCGTATTATATATATTAATAATATAACTTAAGAAAAATAATACAATATAGCGAATTAATGGGTAAATATTTTTATAAATTTAACTTTAATTATATAAATTTACTTTTATTGTTTAATATAAAGAAAAACAACAACTTCATTTATAAGTTGACATGTTGCACCACCTTTAAAAATTTGTTCCCTAAAATTGCCTATTATAATGATTGTAATTTTACATCTAATTTTTTTTTTGATATAAAAAAGAAAAATATTTGATATTTATGATTATAATAACATGATTAAAAAATGATTATGATTAGGAAGTCCATTTTTATGGTTATATTGCTATGATATTAATAGATAATAACAACTTTATATGTTCTCTTAAATATAAAAAAATTATACTGCACATGATAACTTGAACTATTTAGTAAAATGTTATAAAATACGAATAGTAAATAAAAATAACCATTTTTATGTAATAAATGCAATCGTCACCATAATGAATATAACTATTTTTTTAACATTTGCTAACTATTTACATGGTAATAATAATTAAGAGATACAGTAAGGAAAAACTTAATGCATGTTATAGTTGTAATGATCACATTTCAACTGTTGAAGCAGCTATAATGTGCATGGTTGAAACAATTATAGTTGACCTAAAAAAAATGATATATAAATATAGTTAAATTATAGTACTTGCAATAATTTTTTTCTCTCAATGTATAAGATTTATCCTTTTGAGTTTCAAAAAATGCATTTATGGCTTAAAAATGGACGAAATGAGTGACGTAGGATTCTCGACTTGTATCACGGTACACCATGATACAATGACGCGCAACAAAGTCGTCGGTAGAGTTGCAATTTTACGCGAACAATATACGCTTTTATACGCACAGGCATTTCGCGGCGAGCGACGAATCGTCGCGAGTGTGACAAAAGAAATTTTGCGGAACGAAAGTGATTTGTGCTGCGCATTCTACGTAATAGTACGTGCTCTCGACCTCTGGGCTGCGAGCTCGATATATCACCGTGGTGGATTATGACGTTTAATGCGGACAAGTTACGTTGGCGTGCGTCTTCATCAATTGGTGTGTCACATGCGCCTTGACTGGCCGTTTTGTCCGCATAGGACAAAACGTGCAGCGAGATATGTTGCTCTTATTGCGAGCATTAAGAAGTGAAATTATTGTTAGCACCGCGTAACGCGTGCGCGGTTGAGGAGTGTCCGGCGATGACATTGATAAACTATCGAGTCGTCAAATGACTGGAAGAAAATGAATTGCTAGGAACAGCCGGGCAATATTGCGGTTCGTATTATACATTTAAAAAAAATTAATAAATAATAAATAACGGATTAGATGCGATTGATTAAGATATTATGCCACGTAAGATATTAAAGCAACATAATTCTGCAGTTTATTTATACGCTCGTCGATTTTCTGACAGGAAATTTCTTGTGGAGGATTCATAGCTGGAAAGGCAATTGCACAATGGACAGCCGCGGAGTATTATAACGTTATAATGCGGACGAATAACGGCCGTCGTCGTGCGTCTTCATTAGCGGACTGGACGTTTGTACAAGTGAACGCGAACAAGATAGGGCGGTTTCTTCTTGCACCTTGAAGAAGCGAAATTGCCGTGAGGTCATTTGCAACGGTTAAAAGGTAGGAAAGGGATAGTTGGGTTCGTATGGGCGGGTCACGTTATAAAGGTGAGGCTCGGATTAATGAAGAGAGACGTTATATGGAATGCCTTTTCCTAGGCTGCATGATACATCAGTAGTTTTTATCGCTCGATGGATGCCTGATGGGTCTGGAAACGTTATGTGCGATGGCGCACGCGAGAATCCGTCCTGATCGGCGTCGCTGTTGTCCCGGCGCTTTCATTTATACGGTGACGTGTTTTGAATTTACATCAATGCGTCACGAAGAGAGTTCAGAAGTTGAAAAGGTATCGCATTACGCTGACTCCGTCCGGAGTCTTAATTTGTTTCTGTCGTCTACGATTTCGAGCATCCGCTTTAATGTGTCAGTTTTATAAAGTCTCTCTCTCGACGAGTCGGAATTGTTCGGCGGAAATGAAAAGCGTACAGAAATCCAATTAGAGTTTGTTTTGTTTGCAGTGCATTGATATTATTACTGTTATTATTATTATTGTTATTGTAGTCATTACTATTATTGTTATTATCGCTGCTAATGAGAACGCGGAAATATAATGGAGAGCAATTTGTAAATGGTAGATGAAATGAAATTGTAGTTTAATGTAAAGCGATCCAACTTCGTCTCTTTTTACGATTCTGACTGCAACGGCCATTAATTCGTCCTTATATACCGAAGCGGTTATTTAATGGGACGTTATATAGGTCAACGAATCAAGATCACATCATTCAAATATATTATTCAAACGATATATGCAAGCTCGCGTGCTGAGGGTTGGCTTTTTAGACACCGACTATTTCGTAATGCGTTACGCCGGGGTGATCACGGCAAAAGAGCTGATGGCTTCTAAGCAGAAGTGACTGAAACGCGAGCAGTGGCGATGGTATTTGATGATTCTAAAAAGTTCTCCTCCCGGTAATTCACGGAATGCACCACTTCGACCGTCATCTCTTGTCATTCTTACTTCTCTCGTCCCCCTCTTTCAGAAGACCTATATGCGGCACCTCGGTCACCCTCCAACTTACAACTCGTATATATACGCATTTTATAGGGTATCTTATTGTTAGAACCATTAAAGGAACTTCAAGAGATTGTTTGCGTGAGATATACAGAAATCTCCTCGCGTGAGTTTCATACATAAAGCAAACACATTGATCAAAGGCTAATATTAGTGATTAATATACATAAAATTAATGATTACAATGTTAAACGTAAAACGGGACACAACTTTTGAAAAACGTTCGACAATCATGACAAATATATAGATAATTTTTACAATTATTTATGCCATTTGCATAACGGATACATATTGCGCTTATTAACTTGTATTTAGTTTATTTAAAATTTTCAAATTTAGTATTATTATATAATACGATGATATAATTCTCCCTTCGCTAAAAGGATAATTCAGCGGTCAAAAATATAAAGAAAATGGCAGCTCTTCAGGCAACAAATATAGTATCGTAAACATATACACGTGTACGAACACGTGTCCCTCAATATCCATCACTCGGCAAACTTTTTCAGAGTATACGTCGACAGACGTCGTCACAATCGATGGGGGAGAGATCAATTAGAGGAAATCTCGATAACGACGTTTCGTCAGTTCCCCTCGTCTCCCTCATCGACAACGGGAAACCGTAAAGACGCGGAGGAGGAAGGATCAAACAGGAAATAAGAAAGTGTATATCCTTTGTGAGGTGATTCGCCGCGGGAGTGAGCGAAGAGGGAAGAGGTCGATAATGTTATAGCGGATTATATACCGCGTTACCTCGTACCGTAGCCACACCGCACAGGCGGAATCGTATATGTACGGAGGGACAATAGGGCCTATGCGACCCTCTTAAAGGGAGGTTAATTGGATCCCATCGATTTTGATCATACAATGAGCCGGGATCAAATCCTCGCCGATTCGGAGAGACGATGTAACGTTCTCTCCTTATTCTCTCGATGCTGGTGTCCCTTTTTCGCGCTTTACTCCCCTCGATCTTTCGTACTCTACTTCACCACCGCCGAGTCTCATACCTCCTTTCTACCGTAGTCTAGGTAACTCCCTTTTGCGTGAGTTTCGAGGACCTCGCAATCTTAGTTTTCCAAGACGACAAGACTGGGCGTGCACTTCCAAGGATGCCACTCTCCTGCCTGATCGAGGACAGCCTTGTGAGCTTCATATTTGCAGGAGGAAGTTCTACAAATTTGCAAAACTTTGCCGTATTCTTCTTGAGTGATCAGATGATAGCGTTCAATTTCTTTTTACTGATTCTTATACTCAAAAAAATTGCTGTCTAGATCTGAATAAAGGGATCAGAATAGTTCGTTAAAAGTTCTGTCGAGAACACTCGCGATTCTTTCCGCTGTCCGTCCAAGGGAAAGTTAACGATATACTCAAGAACATTCGAGGTATAAATAAAATATTGCCACACTAATGATAAAAACTTCGTATTAGAAAAGTACATGTGTATATTGCAAGGTTTGACAATTTGCGCAACTCGAGTTCGACAAAACTAATAATCCACTCCCGTAGTTTCACGCAATACGTTGAAATAGTCGGCGAGGCAGCAGGTTGATTATTTTCAAGCAAACAACGCGATGGTATGCTGGTTCTATTTCCGGTTAAACTTTCGACAATAAGCTTCAGATTTCACGAGCTTGTCGTGAATTTTGTCCGAATCCAATAAACGAGAAGGTCGTTCTTCGAATAAACAAATTTTGAAGAAATGGTTCAGGTATTTTTAAGTTTCCTTTCTCTTTGTTTTCAGAAAAATTGAATAAAATACGAGTTATTTCTTTCAAAATGTTTATCTATATTCTGTATTCCACATTTCAATGTAACATTTAATGGAGTTTGTTATTCATATATGGAAAGAATTACATTACTGCATGAAATATCTCAAAATTTAGCTAGATTGAAAATAATTTTGTTGAATTATCAAAAATATGTAAGACGCTCAAGCTAATTGATATTAAAATTTTCTGTCGCATTGCAAATCATATTTGTTTTGATGATCCAACAATATTATTTTCAGTCTGTTTTGATGATCCAACAATATTATTTTCATCTGTATCTAACTAAATTTTTTAATATTTCAGTAAATGTTCTTTCCATGTATAAATAACAAGCTTCGATGTATAAAATAGATGCATAAAAATAGAAATTATCGAAGTAATACATTATAATATTGAAGATAATAGAATTAATACATCGAATTTATAGATAAATGTTTTTTCCATGTAGGAAAAAAATATAAAAAAAATTATAGAAAAAATTTGCTTTATTTAATAACTAATGGGCTTAATAGAGGATCTTGAAACTCCAAGCACTGACCAACGTCTGCGACATTGTACAGTAATTTGTAACTTTACGTGAAGCAAAGTGTACTTTGCACAAATATAGCACAGTACGCCCGCGATCGATAAAAGATACATTAGATACATAGGGGACGACACGACCGCGAGGTCACGCTGGGAGATACATCCTACCTCGCACGCTCTCAACTCTAATTAGAGCCTAACTAACGTACATCCTGTCGGTTCCGTAAAGTCATCTCGATTTCAAGATAATACGCGGCAGAGTCGACGATGTTATAGCGGCGGCTAAGAAAAATGAGCGCCCCTAAATCGTATTGGTCACGGTCCTTAAGTTCGCCATGCCCACTTTGCTGCGGTTAAAGTCGCGAGTTCTTGTCGCCGAAGAGGGAAAGATAGAGAGTGAGAAGGTACAACGCGGATACACGAGGGTATGATCGAGGCGACCAGGCCTCTGAAGAGGTTGGCAGGGGGGCATCACGGAATGGTGGGTTGCGACGCGGCGCGTTTCTACCACGTTCCTTCGCCTTTCTTCCTTCCTCTCCCGCTCTCGCTCCCGATGGATGAGAGAGGCCAGCCTGCCTTGATCCAAGATGCCAATTTTCTTCTTACCGACGTGAATATGCGGGGGGCATGCAGAGGATCGCGTGTATATCCCCCGTTCTCTGTGCTCACGAGAAGTGCAGGCGCACTTTCTTCCCATTGGTTGTACTCGATCTGATTAACACGTTCGCGGAATATGTCGAAAAGTATTATTAAGGCTGGAGCAGCTAAATTACAAGAGACGCCGTCCAAGTGCAAATATACAGAAAATGAGCGTATTTTCGCGGCCGTTAACTGCGTCCTTGACGATTTTTTGCCGTCCTTGTACGTCGCAATCGCGCGATGAAAGATCTTGTACGTATTGAATATTCTTAAAATCACTTTCTGAGACGTGAAAAATAATGTGCAAATAAAGCATTCATATTCACATTTAATATTTAA
>Ga0157363_1004737_pt1 | contig 12603 bp, 6 predicted proteins | sample AttsexASBM1_FD_111477 | JGI IMG/M metagenome (GOLD analysis project Ga0157363, IMG submission 111477) | Fungus gardens microbial communities from leaf cutter ant in Ribeirão Preto, State of São Paulo, Brazil - Atta sexdens ASBM1 | ecosystem: Host-associated > Fungi > Mycelium > Unclassified ...
ACACACACACACACACACACACCACACTAACCACATACAAAATATTTGTATGTGGTTACAGAAATACGTTACAGAAATTATATAGATTCATACAAGCATTTAAGAATCAGTTAGACCGTTTTAAGACATTGATTTCTATAGTTAGTATTATCATATATACGCAATCGACGTCGTTTAAGATATTGTTTACAGAAATTAATTTATGTTTAATTTTTTCAAACATTTTATAAAATGTAATATACTCGCAAGACAAATTTTTTATTTCTATTGATATTACAACGTAATTTTTTTTTATTTTAATAGTATAGGATATTTCTTTATGTTTTAAGCGAATTTTGTAAGATTAATATTTCACGAGGCATTTATATTTTCACACATGAAATTTATAGTGTACAGAGTTTTTCAAAATATTATATTTCTATTCTATATAAAACTTGTATGTTTTATATAAATTTATATTATTATATAAAACTTCTTAAGGCTTCTGGAGCTTTCAAAATTAATTTTTTATTGAAAAATGTCTTCTCATCGGAATGTGCTCCAATTATACGGAAAAAACAATTTTATTAAAGTATTTAAAAATTAGCTGAATATAAATCAGAAAATAAATGTTAAATTATAAAAATAATTTTGTAGGACGCTCAAACTGGTTGCTATCATGTCGAAATCTTTTACAGCATTGCTCATTATATTTGAGTATTGTGATTGTTCTGTATATAATAATTTTGATAGTTCAACAAAATTATTTCTAGATCTGTATCTATAGCTAGATTTTTAGATTCTTCGTAGAATGAAGTGTAGAATTATAATTCTATATGATTTTTAATGTATCAGCGTGAAATTCTCAACGAAGGTTCGCGTTGCAATGACAACGCCTTTACCGTTTGAGATTGATGGAGTCGTGAGGGAGTCGAGGGAAGGAGTCTTTGAACACTCCTGCTTGTCGATTCTCATCCTTCTAACTGCCTGATCCTTAGGATTCCAGACGAAAGTGTAATACAAGGAGAGCAGTATAGCAGCCATGCTGACAAATATGACATACGCGACCACTGTTAATACTCGTACCAGCTTCTGCTTGTGTTTCGGTTCATAGAGCTTATCTTTTCGTTCGTCCCCAGCGAAACGGATCTCATTAGATGCCGGCGGTTTGCTCTCGCGATTACCCAGGGTGCGACCGATGCTCGCCATCACATTGTGGGCGCTCATTTTTCGTGGCAATTGCATCCTTGACTTCGTGAAAATTCACGTCTCAATCGATGAGACGATCATCCCACGGATGGACCTCGACGAGAAGAACTCGAAAGAAATCGTATAAGTGCAGGCTTTTTCTCTTGGCTGAAAAGCAAACGTTCGTGATATTGATCGCGGAATAGTTTGTGTAAGAGTCGCAAATATTTTTTCGAAAAAAATTGTCGAAATCGTACAGCATTTTTAAGTTATTAACCATTTATCGTAACTGCCTATTAATTTTAATTCTAAAATATTTTTAGAAATAAATTCTTAGGAATGATATTTTTGATTGAATATTTTTTAATAAATATTTCAACGATGCCGCATAACTAATCAATATAATTATAATTACGCTCTTAAATAATTTTTGACAGTTCTTTTTTACACTATATTTCCAAGTAAGCATACCTCGACGTTAAAACGTTCGCGCGTTTATTTCCAGCAGCATCACATGCTTCCGGGATGCTCGATTTGTCCTTGCGCCTTCGCAAATTCCATTTATAATTAAAGGTACTCTTGTTCGAATTATACTGTTCAATCACATCGCGAGTGAGAGACGTATTTCGCAGACGCGACAGGGCGTGCCTCGCTGAGACGAACTTCGCTCTCGCAAATTCGAGATTGTGCGGAGAAGGATTGACTCACGCGTTCGAGATCGATAAGCCGAGCTTTTGGCTCTTTCGTTTTCACCACGGAACTAAACACGCGCGTTTTATCGCTGGCTATTTCTGTGTGCCGGCTCTCGTGGATGGCCGTATCTCGCCCCGTACGTCGCGAATACGGAAAAAAAGCACACCCACCTCGGATAGGTGCACCGGGAAGCAGCACCCAGTGCGCAAACTCCGGAACCTTGATCAGCCCAGAGAGAAGCTTTTGCTTCTCACGCTAGCCAGAGGCTGATAAACTTATGAGGCTGCGAAGATCTCCATTTAAAATGATCGATTTTAGTAATAATAATTTTCAAACAATTTTTCCAAAAAATATATGTTTGAATAATTTTTGAATATTTATAAGATTTTTAAATATTTTTCGCGTTTCCTAAATAATGAAACAAAAAAGATCCGCAGTTTTCTTATAAGTGTATAGAAAATTAATCAGATATCTTAAGAAGGATTTCAAAAGTTTGACTCACATAAAACTTTCGAGAGCAAACTATAGTCATTTTTTTTTAAAGTTTTGTATTCTCTCTATTTATATTTTATATAATTTGAACAAGTACTATTATTATTTGAAAATTTTTTACTCACTGGAGTTTAAATCATTCAAAATTCACAAATCTATAAGAAACAACTAAAGAAAATAAAAAAAGAATACAAAAATATTTTTTGACGCGTAAAAGAGAATTATTTGTTATAGATGATTTTATATGAATAGTGGAATAATAATATATAAATGTACTTAATTTGAAAAAAAAATCTCAAATATTTCGCAAATTAAATCCATTTATATTCATTATCTTTCTACACCTGTTAGCTTTTTTTTTCTCTAAATGTGCAATAGATACAAGTTTATAATTAAAAGTTTAAAAAATGGATTACAGATGTAATTAATTTTTTTGTCGTAGAAAATAACGTAAAAGCATGCAACATTTTACTTTGGAAAGATGATTCTTCTAAAGTAAATTGCAGAAAATTCGCGTAATTTACATTGAAAAAGAATCGTTTTCCTAAAGTTTACTCAATTTAAAAGAGCTGTTTCGTAAATATATGGAAAACAAATTAGAGAAAAGACGATTCTTTTTGCAGAATATTTTATCGGTGAGATATAGCACAGTCTCGAAAATGGAATTAAATGTAACGAGAGCTGAATAAAGACTGGGAGAGCTGCCTGAACTACTAAGCAATTTCGTTTCGAGAATGGATCGACGTAACTTTGTCGTTTTACTTGTCCCATAAAAGGTGGCGCGCCTTTGTTTTAATAGAACGTCACAACGCAGCCCCTTGATCTTTTCTTCAGCAAACAAGGTGCATTATTCGATTCCCTTGGTGTAAGTTTCATACAATTAAGAAAACAGGCGCGAACCTGGAAAACAGCTACAGATTCTGAGAAATTATGGCCGAGTATCCGTTAAATTATGTAAAGTGTCTTCGACACAAATATTCTAAGAAATATTTTACTCTGTGAAATATCGCGAAGAGGAATCCTTCGAGCTTTTAGAATTAAACGCCCGATATTTTCGTTTTTTTCTTAAATCTGTATTTATACTTCAAAGATTTAACTTATGAGACATTTTGTTTATTTTTAGTGTCAAATACATTATTTATTTTTTTTTTGTGTATATACGATTCATCAATGATAGTTTCTTATTAATATTCTATAGTGTAAAATTTTTCTAGTTTGAAATTTGTATTAACATTAGAATGCTATCGTTATTGAGAGGTATTGCTATCGGTATTTTAAGTACAAGGAAGTAGGCCACTCTTAATTAATGTTATACAACAATGTTTATCATACAAGTTTTTATAATTTTAATGAGAATATTTATTATATCTTTTATAAACAAAAATGAAATATATTAACTTAAAAGGAAAGAAGGAATAAGCATTAATTCAATCTTAAAACGATGAAGTATGTAATCTAATTGTGTGTATTTCCATATTTAAATGAAATATATAATAACACAAAATAATAATACTAAAAACTGCTTAAAAATTCACTTATCATTTTCTCTATTATAATAATGAGATTTTATATTATAATAATAAGCTACTAGGAGATTTAAACTGACATATAACGAATAAAATTTTTAAAAGCTTTGTTTATTCCACCTTTTAATAATAACAAATTGGATCTCCTACCAGTGGAGGCATAGCTTAATGTTTAATTACTTTGCTCACTTGTACGTAAAATTTACGTACCGATAGCATTTTAGGATTAATTATTTTTATCTTATGATTAACGCTTTATACGATAAATTATTCCCAAAATTGAGAATTTTTTATTTTATAGTTTTTTCGTAAGCAGAGATTTATTTACTGCAATATCATCTAATAATTAATTATAATATATTCATGAGTTATCGGATCTTGAATGTGATGTAACATTGAAGAAGCCATATAATAGATCGAGCTGACCCTGTTTCGCTTATTACTCAGTGACAGTGCGGATAATCATCGTATACCAATCGATTTATTTCTAAGGCTTTAATCATTGCTCTTCATCTGTCATGTCTGTTAAGAATCTTTTTTTTCCAATCAAGAAGGAAAATTTCTTTTTGGTTTTTGATATGTTTTAGTAAAATCTCTATTTCTCAAGTAAAAAGTATCTTTAAAAAATATTATAAATACAAATATAAATTATTAAAAATATAAATATAAGATATATAATTTACGTTTGTAATGAGAACATAAAATAATATCAAATAGATTCGAAGAAATATTCAATAGAGATAAATTAATTTAATGTAAATTCAGAAATTTCAAACAATGAACAACCAAATGCTTCGCATATTTATTTATATTCGAATGAACAACAGACTTTGACGAGAGCATAAACTACAACAGATGTTCCAGCAGATGCAAAAGCATCAATAATTTATTTCGAGTTTCAAAGCTAACAGAAACACGAATTCAATAATTATTTAAACTTTTATTTATTTCATATTCTACTTATTAATTTAATTTAGAATTATACGGTCGTATTATTTTGTTATTAAAAATATGCTATTACTAAAAACGGAGATGCCTGCTTTGTGGATTTATAGGAAACGTTACGACTCAGGGTAAGGAAACCGAGAATGACGTAACGCTCATTGTATAATCATATATTCATTGTATAATCACACAGTCACGTTTCGCGCGGCTCTATTTATCTCAGCGCCTCTAAGAGAGGCTTGGCAGATCAGCGCGAATTCTCTCACCTTCAGAATTTCTCATTCTCGCGATGCGTAGCCGTGATTTTACGATGGTCGGGTCATTCGACGTCTGATGGAATCCCGGATCGTCGATAAGTTCTGAGTCGCGAGATGACGTGTCGATCGATACTTTGTCACGCGCGATTTGTCTGATCTGGTCGTTCGAAGAGTAATTTTCCTGGGAGTTTCTAATACTATCATTCACGTATCTTTCCAATATAATGCTCGTTTGTACACTATTTGAATTATTTTCTCGATTGTTGTTAATCAACCGGCGATTGTCAGTTTCGTTTTCTTTCACTGGTTCTTTTCTATCGGTCTTCAGAAAATCTTGGGTCATTTTGGAAGATTCGTCTTCGAAAACGCGTCGATCGCTGCCATTGATAATCTCGCTATTTCTCGTCACGTTACTGAATTCGGGTATAACGTACGATTCAATGGCACCGAGACTCTTTTTGTTATATTGATTCTTTTTATCGATAATTGGATTGACATTGACAGAATCTCTATCGAGTCTCTGCTTCGTTTTAATTTCGGGAATAGTCAAGAACTTCGATGTGGAAGATGTGCTTTCAACGTTCAGAATACTTACAGAATCCGCGAATTCTACAGGCAGATCATTATAAGTCTTTTCTTCGGATATATTTTCACTCGCGGATTTACCGTGTCGATTTACCGAGATCGTCTTCTCCGCAGGACTAACTGTCGAGTTAAGCACTTTTTCCGCGAACGAATTGTTGAATCCGCTGGACTTCGTCGTCTCTTGCGACGAATGTCGCGTTTGAGCGCGCAGGGTATCCACGAGCGAGTGTCTCAGCTTCAACAATGCCGCGTTTAATTCTAGTTTTTTTTCAAGCTTTATTTTATCTTGGAAATCATCGACATTGTACATATGATGCGCCATGCGACCCATGAGAAGAGGTTTGTACATAGGATTGCCTTCGTTCTGCAGGAGAAAGTTGCTATCCTTCTTCGTCTCCTCCGAGGGTGGCGCGATTAGGAACTGCATCTGCGGATCCATCCGCAAACGTTCTCGTTGTATGAATTTCGGATTCGGTGGTTCCCACAGGAATATGTAATAAGCACTCAACAGAATAGCCACGAAACTCACTGAAAACAGATAGGCCATCACGGTGAGCACGCGGATGATCTTCTTAGATCCACGATTCTCGTAGATCTCCGCGTTCGGATCCTTCGCCGGTACATCCACCGGAGAATCCGACGAGAAAGCGTCCTGCGATCTTCCCTCGCCGCTGCTGTCCTCCCTGCTCATTTCGACTCACGTGTGATTTTCGGGATGTCTCAACGCGAAAATCTGAGATCAACTCGGATCAATTCGGTTTTCTCAATCATGACTCTGTGTTCTCGCGCGCATCGCGGAAGAAGATATCTTCTCTTCGCTGTTCATCGCGAGGCTGATCCTCTCGAAATTTTTCTGTACAGTTCTCTGGAGAATTATTTGCATACAGCAAAAGCGATAGTCTTCGACGATTTTCGGCGGTTTTTATCAACTGCCATTCGTAGTTAAATAAAGGAAACGAGTTTGTTATCTATCATTTATTTTAACGTTCTTTTCGAGCCTGGCTCGTGTTAATCGCTTGATCGTTTGTTGCTTCAAGCAGCCATACATAAGAATGGTAAATACGGAAGAGAGACGTTCGGACACTGATCGAGGGGAAGCGTCCTGGTAGCGATAACTCGCGCGACTGCAAGCTCTCGGCGAGCGACGCGCCGCGGGAAAGCTCGGCTTTGCGGAGTTCACCACGTGTTCGACAGCTCGCGCAAGCGTCTTCGCGTACCTGCCACATGGCCCAAGCTTACACCAAATCTTGACAACAGTCCGACAGTTTCCGAGTGACTTACGAGAGATTCTTTTCGACGAGCGATCTATCGCTGTAAAACAGAACATCATTTCATTTTATCGGCGAAACTATATCGATTTTATTAGTCATCTTTTCATTGTAAGTACTCGTTAATAAAAATTTATTATTAATCTTGAGAATTTTCATTTCGCGGCAATTTTTCTTCCTCGTCCGCGACAATCGCGTCGTCGTGCTTAAAGTCGTGCAGCGATCTCGAGGAGTTCGTGCTGTTAACGGAAGTGAACGATTTCTGATCGTCGGAATCCTCTTCTTCACGCTCCGAAAAGGTATTAACGTCGTCTCTCGAGGAGTTCAGCAATTCGTTGGACATCAAGCAGTCTCTATTACGCTGTCCTATCTCTTCTAAGGAAGATTCTGTAGTCCTTGAAGATCCTTCAAGGCATCCTCTCTCTTCGATGTTCATAGACAGATTACTGCTCGTCGAGTTGAGTTGTCGCAGCAACCGATACAGCCAATTCCGGAAGTACTCCTTCATAACGATCTCGTTTTTGCTTTTCGTGGATAGAGATCGGACTTCTTCCGGACGCTTCTTCTCGGCTTTTAAAAATTCCTCAAATTTCCGGAAGTCCTCCGCCGTGAAAATGTTCCTGTTCAATCTCACGCCAAAATCGGTCAACAGCGACGTCAATTGCCATTTTTTGTTTTTTTCGTTTTGTATGCGATTATTTGATTTCCAACTGCTCTTTCCGGTGGAGATAGATCTTTGCTCCGAAACAGGGTCAGATTTTTCCAAAGTGATCGAGGTATTCTCTTCTTCCTTCATGGAAAGTGTTCGCGAACTTTCGTCATTCGTTTCCACGGTTAAAGCTGTGGAAGGTCTCTCGGATCCGATCGATACGAACGGCAAATTGGGAATGGATTGTTGCTCGTTGAGTAGACGAAAGATTTGTATTAGTAGATCATTGGATCCTTCGAAAGCAGAGGACGTCGACACGGGCGTTTGTTGATTCTGCTGCGCGATTAACGAATTTAACGCTGGCATCAACGTGGGAACGTATAACAAAACGGCCAATCTATATAAGTATAATAATTATCCTAAATGAGATTTTTAAAAGTCGTTTTTTTACAAAAAAATAATTAGACTTCTAGTCATTTAACATGGATATTTATATTGATGACATCAGAAGTGAGAAAACACGTAAATAAAAATATGAAAATTCTTGTAAAATATGTTAAAATAGAAATATTTCTCGATAAGACAGTATTTGCATTTGATAGAATACTCTTGTAAAATATACTGGAAACACTCTTTTTCAGAATTATGTTTATCTTAATTCGACAGATGTTGATATAATTCAGTATTATTTTTTAAATATATAATTCAATTCCAAATATATAATTATTTATTGATCACACAAAGCAAGTTTTCAGTATATTTACGAATCTATTTTATAGATTGTAAATATTGTCTTATTTAATGTAGTTTGCAAGAATTTTCTCTTTGTGTATTTTTGTAACTTCTGACGTCAAAATCCAATATGACTGCAGTGAATCCTAGCCAGAAATCTTAATTTTACTTTTATTATGAATTATTAGAAAACATTATATTTTCATCGATTTTAATTTCGTATTAAGTACATGTCATAAACGATATCATTGAAACCGTATCTTGTATCCTTATTATCCATTCAAACTCCATTGTCATTAACAATTCTTGAGAGATATTTTTATATATCTTGGAAGGGAAATAAAAAGTATTTAAAAAACGAATATAAATAAATAAGCGGACTATAAGTACCTCAAAAGCTGTATCGTGAGACCGCTAGAATCTAAAGACGGATCAGTGGCCGAGTGAATTATAGAATTGTATGTTGTGTGTACTGTGCTCCTTGGGGTCGGCGTTCTTCTTCCGATTCGCGGATTCGTTCGATTTTCCCGATCAGTGTTTGAACTGAAAATACAAAACCAAAGAAATCTCCTATGATTAATAGATTACTTATAATTATTCATAAGATTATTCATAAGATTAAGATAAAATATTTCAAAAATTCGAAAGAATGTTTTATGTAATGAGATAGAAAAAAAAGGGAAAGGAAAGAAATAAAATACTTTTATAAATCCTGTATTATCAGGATGATGTTTAAAAGAAATATCTTTCTAAATAATTTGAAATATAATCTGCTTATAGTCAAATAAAAATACTTCATTTTAATTATATTGAATTTCTCAATTGAGAAATGGTAAAATTTAATTAGATGCTGGTCATTATTGTAAAATATATTGTTCTCATAAAAATTGCATTTTAAAGTTTAAAGTAATATTTGATTTTGTAATTTCCAAACAAAAATCAGTTATCCATTCATACTGTTTCTAAGCCATAATTATTTAATGTTCTCTGTCTCGAACTGCTTAAAATTTCTCAATCACATAATTACATATAGTACATATACATATAATACAGATCAATCTAACAATATTACAGCAATATTGTGCTATATATAGGTAATAATAAATTGTTACGAAAACTTCATGAAACGTAGGTCCTACTTGGTAATCTTCCAACAGTTGACTTGGCACAACGCCAATAAATAAGATGATTCATATGTACAAAAATTATAAGCTTGTTTCAAAGTGTCAGTTTCTGAATGGCATATTAATTTGGAGAAATGATGAAATTGAATTAGATGAAATGTTAACAACCTATTTTTTAGCATTAAATTGTTAGCCTAATATCCAATCTCCAGCCTGGAGAGATCCATATATATATATATATATATATATAATATTCTTGAGACTTCCACGGGTGCTTTCTATATAAAGATTATGCATTTCGCGGGTTTCCTCCGATCCATTCTTGGAATGCCAACGTTTCGTGAACCTTGCAATCCACTTTATCAGGGCAAGGAGCCTAATCAGGCTGCTCCTCGCTCTGATGAAGTGGACTGCAAGGTTCACGAAACGTTGGCATTCCAAGAATGGATCTGGACACAGAGGAAACCCGCGCGAAACGCATAGTCTTTATATATATACATATAACTTGTAGATTCCATATATCAGTGTATATATATATATATATATATATATATATATATATATATATACACAGATATATGTAATATACAAGTTTAAAGTCAAATCTGAACAGCACTGGTAATTAAAGATCTCACCAAATGGAATCAGCTTCTTAACGCGAAAAATCGCATATGTGGACGCAGGTGGGATTGAATCTACTAGATATACAGATCGCGAATCAATCGCACTGAGCAGTAAACTACTCGACGCTCCATAGTTTCTGTGTATGTTCTGCTGTATGATATGTTCTTTGCGAGTATTATTGTATCATTGTACACGCTAACAGTTTTACAAATTTCTTCACGTTTTTTTAATTTAAAAGACTTAAAGTTTCGAATTCAATAATCAAAGAGAAAATCAGCTAAAAATAATCTTTTCAATCCTTGGAACTTCTTTAATTTTTCCTTTCTTTTTCCGCTGCATTAAATTTTATCTAAGATTATACCTTTCTGCAGAAAGTCCCCTTCGATATTGCGATTTTTCCCTTTCATTCCTTTGAGACGAGGAATTACCGCTAAGTTGATTATCCGTCTCCTCCTTGTGAAACATTCTCAGAAAACTCGCGTATTTCGGCGTAGATACATGCCTTTTCCAGAACGGTTTTCCTTCCGTTGGCATCTTGCTGTTCCTGATTCTACTCCTAACAATCTTCTCGTCTGGTGTGAATGTCGTTGATGTATCCTTGACATGCGGTTTGATCCTTTCGGTCAATCTCGGCCGACTCTGCTGACTGCCAGCTTCTAGATTGACCGCTACCGCTCGATCTTCCAAAACGTCGAGTTTATGTTTGTTGCCACGTCCTTGTTCAGCCATGTTTTGATCAGTTACGATTCCTGACTCGATGGTTTGCAACAAGACATTTCCCTGATAGCTGACCGGATCGATCGATCGTTTATCGCTGTTATTTATCATAACGGGCTTGACAGGTCTTGATTCAGCTGAATCAGAAGTCTTCACCGCGTCGTTGATTTTACTGACATCCTGGCATGCTTCCATCGATTCTTTCGAGCTACGCTGCTTTATCGTTCCGTTATTGTTTTGAGCCAGTGAAGTTCCAGCGTAGTTCTGTAAAGTCTGGGTAATGTTAGATCCACCGGATGTTACCGTTACGAATCGAAGTTATTGCGTGACAGGAATAATTTCATATTTTTTTTTATTTCGTACTTTGGAATGCAGAATCAATTGATATTTTATAGCGAAACTTAAAAGTCGCTATCAAGGCAGAATTTTCAAATAAACAAATAAAAGAGTCACTATGCCGTAAATTTACTCATTCAAACGCAAAATAATACAAATATTGTGACACGAATCGTAAACATTTATTTTACATGAAATGAAAGCGGTATTTTATTTCGACACATCATACGAATATGCATATTATCTGTCAGAATATTGATATGTTCTACAATTAGAAAAGCTTGCTGTATTTTGAAGTTAAAATAACAGTAGACACGACTACATTTTACGAATCGATTGTTCTATTTCATGCCCATCGCTATTTTAGGATTGTTAATATTTCTGTCAGCAGGTCACAGTTTACTATTTTACTCAATATTTATCTGAGAAATATCTGCAAAATTAGATGTTCCTCAAAAATAGTATATAGCGTTATTTACAAATGTGACAATCAAATATGCGATAAATAAATAATCCGATGTTACTAAATCGAATTAACTTCAAATCATAGAAATCGTAGAAATATACGCCAATTTGTAACTCACAATTTACGCAAAAAAAACGGTTTGCTAAAGTAGCTAAAAATTTAGTTAAATACAGATTTAAAAATAATTCTATCGGATCAAATCAGAATAATGATATAGAATGTCCAAGCTGATTATTAGAATGCCAAAACTTTTTTGCAGCATTGCTCATGTTTAAGCATCCTAATTATATAGCGTCATAATTATTTTAATTAGTCCAACAAAATTATTTTCAGACCTATGTCTAATTAAATTTTTAGATACTTTAACAAAATTCTTTTCGATTTCATATATAATGTATGATAATACATTGTTGATGATATTTGTTGAAAAAAACATCGATAGTACAGCGCACAAATGTATACCAAAGTGCAGTAGATACTTATTTCTTCGGAAAACCGAACTTTAGAACCTTCTAAAGTTCAATGATGTTACATTACTAAATGGCAATTGGATCGAAATTATAATTTTAGTTTGCTATTGATAACACACGCTAATATCAATTTGTTACTTGATATAACCATAGTAGAAGTCATGCAAGCTTATGAATACCTACAGTGATTCTTAAGTAACTCTTTCATTCGTCGAAGTTGCACTTATATAAAAGTGTACTGTACCATCAGGGAAATAACTTTTAAGATATCTAATTACACGGATTAACGCACATTATTGTTTAATTGCAGCTTCTGGACTGTCGCGTTGAAGGCGGAAGTTTGCGGAGAATGTTCCTTGACAGTTCTCGGTGAGTCATTAAGCTTCTAAAAAAATCATTAATTGCATCGTTTTGCAAGTAAATAATTAACACACTATATGACAAATTGTAATATAATAATTTGTTGGAGACCATTAATAACGAATGATATTATATGGAATTACGAAATAATATTACACTGGAAGAAAAGTATTTTGATATTTGTGAATATAA
>Ga0157363_1004738_pt1 | contig 12602 bp, 11 predicted proteins | sample AttsexASBM1_FD_111477 | JGI IMG/M metagenome (GOLD analysis project Ga0157363, IMG submission 111477) | Fungus gardens microbial communities from leaf cutter ant in Ribeirão Preto, State of São Paulo, Brazil - Atta sexdens ASBM1 | ecosystem: Host-associated > Fungi > Mycelium > Unclassified ...
CCTACATGTGCCCTGACGTCATACTCTTAATCTCCACTGTACATGTGCACACCATGTGTACACCATGAGGAACCCTTGTCCCTTGACGTCACTCCTAACCCTATCTCCATCTCTAGACTCTTCTAGACTCTTCCCAATCTTTCTAGACCCTAAGTCCTTCCAGACCGCTCTAGACTCTACCACATGACTTCCAGTCATGTGCCTATCTCCTAACCCTAACCCTATGTCCATTGTAGACTAATAATTACTATCTTATCTATGTCCGGCTAACCCTAACCCTAGCCAAAGTCTGTCCACACTCTCGTCTTATAACAAACAAGGTGTTAGCCTACTAGTAGAGTTAGTTAAGTCCTTCTCATTAATAGGAAGCAGCCTAAGAGAGTGCTAACTAGAGATTAAGACAAATGAAGCTTATAATCTGTTGGAAGGAACTGAGTATACAGTAGTATGGTGCAGTATAGACAACTGGTAACCACTTACCTATGATGTATACCTCTATAGAGAGCAAAAATAGAGTAATGAAAAGAGACAAGTTATATTATCAAAAACAAACCTAACTACATAAATTTCTCTATTGACTATCTAATTAGGGCTATATACTTATTAAACAGAGTGCTTTGCAACAATAGACAAAGAGTATGAGGTGATGTCATGTATAACAGAAGTGTGACATCTGTCACAGTCACAGATCACACAATTACATAATACAAAGAAAAATGTAGAAGATTCTAGAATAAGTGATATTATATAGTATAATAACAGTATGTTAGCCTTATAGAAAGCATATGTACTTTAGGGTAGGTTAGTTGTAGTGTGTATACAAACCATAGTCTGTAGTATATAAGGTAAACTATCTTGTACTTAAAATTCTATCAAGTTCTTTTGTATTACTCAATACAAAAGTTATCTTTTGTCTTTACTCAAAGACTTAAGTCATAATAGTTATATCACATGTTAACAGCATGTAGTATATATGTCCTTTATGGTAGGCTAGGTTTAGTGTAGTATGGACCATTAGCCAAGTGTATATAAGGTAGACACTTTGTACTTGGAACTCCATTGAGTTCTCTTGTGTTAACCCAATATAAGATTCCTCTTTTGATCTTACTCTTGGTCTTAAGTCATAACACACCTGTGGACAACTGTAAATAACTAGGAGTCAAAAACACATCCACAAAGAGTAGTATATATAATCAGGTGATATACTGACTAAGTGAGACACAATCCTGGAATCAAGTCCACACTGGCTATAATGAGACTGAGAAGATCAATTCTAACACATTAGTACTATTATAGTATTGGTTGTTACAATACCTATCTTATTTAGATCCTCATTGGTCTTATCTGCTATCAGTAGCATTATATCTAGATTATGATTTATAGTTGTACATAATTTTACCCAATTATCACTCAAGTTCCTGGGCACTTATGACTTCATGAGTAAGACCAGATATGCAATTACTAGAACATTATATGACTCATGCCCTTATATTGTAAGGCCAACTATAGTCAGGCTCAGAAGATCTGAGGTATTATTTTCTTTACTGCATTGATGGTACTCAGGCTTCAGTCTACACTGCAGTGGAGGACAAGCCCAGGTTGCTTGCAAAATTTCAGGCATTGTGGGACCCATGAGGATCAGGTGTGTACCAAGTACTGACCATCTTACCATCTTCCTTATAGCATGCTACATGGCCCATTTGGGTAATCTCTATTTTCCGCTCTACTACGATGCAATAGCTGATCTTCACATTCAGGAAGTGATGAAGATAACTCGATTTCTCCGCATCCTCATTGCGAAGTCAAGGTCGGAGTAGGTAGTGTCTAGGTAAACATGAGTTTCTATTAAAACTATTCTGATCTGTGTTATGATACTGACATCCCCTGTACCCTTAATATTCGCTGAAAATACATCGGAGTGGACACAACAACTTCTCACGAAGATATGCTTGTCGGCCAACAGATTGAGCTCTTCCGGTGATGTTTATCGCCGACATCGAATGACAGAACGGCGCTGGAGGGTGCCAAGACGCCACGTGGTCCTAGGATGATGGCATTGCTCATTAGTGCTGGGTTGGAATGTGGGCTGGAATACGTTGCATCTACGACACAATATTACCGATGTGTTTTTCACATCATCAATATTTTGTTGAACATTCATATGCCAGCTATTGAGGCGACCGAGTTGCCCAATGAGGATATGACTATCAGATTGAAACTATCCCTTTTGAATCTCACCCGGAACTAATGACCATAAACACTGCTGTCATGAAAGTAACAACAACGCTGACAGAAATTTCGAAATGCATTCATCTTTCGTAGAAGTAACAATAACTGGGATCTTACGTATGACCAATCAGCCGCTCATTGTTTTCAGTGATCATATGCCATGATTTTCTCATGACTGGTATTTTGGCGACCCTCGGCGCAATTTGTACTACGATCAGGCTTCGGCGATACTGCTGCCATTTGAACTGCAATGCTGGGTGGCCACTGACTTCCTGGAAATCTGGGGAAAGGTTCGAAATCACACGCCATAACTTCTTCCTCGATCGGCGCTTAGAGCTCACATCCAATAATGGCATGTCATCAAACCTCGACTGGTGGTTACGGCCACTGGCGTTTATTCGAACAGATAAAAGCTCCCTTGTTGATTAAAATTCTTGACAGGTTTCCTCTCCTCTCCTCAATTATCTGGCCATACAGGCATATCTGATATTCTGGAGAATACCAAAATCAATCATCGCTCGTAGATAGAATGGATACTGACGGAATGAACGTGCCTTCCCCCTCCTTCCGCCATGCAGCCCCATGCGCCCCTTGGCCATGGGTCGACATTGATGACGGTACGTAGAGTTTGTTTGAATGCAATACATCAGGACTCTGACTAAACACTCAGATATCAATACAGATCAAACGGAACTCATGGATAGCGGTGGGCCGTCCATTCCCAAGCTTTGCTCTCATGAAAATTGTGACAACTGCTGGAGCAACTATCCACAGTCGCGTTACCCGAACTGGACGGCTGCACAAGTGGAAAAAAGCAAGATTGCTGAAGCCATCAAGCGACAGCAACGTGACCCATGTGTTTCCCGTTATGTTGATGTCGATGACAGAGGGCATTTCATGAATGTAGAGAAGTTCGAAGCTGGGCCAGGGGAGGTAGAAAATACTTGGAAAAGCTTATTGGCCATCAGGGTGAGCTTATTTTTATATGCCTGAGGTCTATCTCCATGCGTGAGGTTGTTGACGTACTGCCCGTAAAGCGCCCATCCTCGTCACGGACAAGAGCCATCTTCATTGAAAAACTTTCTGGCCCCATGCTCCAGATGCTGGGGACGAAGTACGTCCTCTTATTTGCAGAGTCCCAAATATTGAAATTCTTCTCTCTCACCATAGGTTTGACATTGAGCCTTTCTTCTTTTCTTCGTTCCTAAACTGGATTCCTTCCCGATTTCAAGCTGATTTCAATCCAGGAGTCGGAGACAGTACGGATCTCCTGTCCTCTAACTACTTTTTAAAAGTCATATTCATGATAGGCCTTACAATCACTCTTACATTTCTACGCTCCGTCTCCCAACAACTACCAGATTACAAAGCCGCCACTCGACCATCTTATTCCAGTAGTTCCCGGGACTCCATTTCGTCTGCTGATAGTGGGAGAGCCACCGAATCCACGCTATGTTCGCGACCTCTTGCTTAGTATAGTCATGACTGCACATTCTGATCAACTATTTTAGTCTATGAGTCCATCGACACGAAAGCGCCCTTAAAGCTCAAATGTTTGTCAGAGTTTCCAACCCGATATCTGTCATTGACCATATGTATCTTGAACAGCGGACCGAGCCTTGTGCCTGAACCTGCTCTCAGTACATATCATTCGAAACATTGATGGAAACACTATCATCTCCTTGCACCCGGATCTAGGCCTACCTACAACGGAAGCAAAGAAACTTCATGACAGGATTCGGTTCGCAGGTAAGCCTCACACATTGATCTAAACGAGATGTCATTATGATTTTTCATCGTCGCATAGGCCAAAGTGTGTACTGGCAAAAGATGTTTCATCAATCGCATGATCCTACTCTTCTACTCCTCACATTCATCTGGCACACAATATATTCCTGGGATCAGGCACTGGAGCACTTGTACAGCCATATACGTGACCTGGTCTGATACCGCCCGTGTTTCGTGAAATAGTTATCACTGATGTTGCGATAGGAATCCAAAGTCATCAATACTGGAAAATGGAGGATCAATCAGGAACTCCATGTTATTCGAGCGCATCAACTCTATTATACATCGCTCCTCGATGATGTCAGGAAAACAGTTGAATTCATTAGCAAACACAAGAATCCTGCGATGGAATCTGGAAGGATACCGAAATTAGAGAGGGAGCTCAATGACCGGTTCCTGGAACGCGAATGTGGTCATTTGATCCTCGAAATCGACCGGTTGACCAAGGATTTAGAAATGCAGCAGTCTCGTCTCAAGAATGTTATGAATTTGGTATGTTCATTTGTATTGAGAAGAGAACCTCAATATAACTAGTGTATTCAGGTATTCTGCAGTGTGAACATTTCTGATAATAGTGTGATGAGAGGGATGACTGAGGCCAATATGAGGGACAGTGCTGCCGTGTGTTTTTTTTTATCTGTCCCCTTTCTGCCATCCTCCAAACTCGGCTTCTGACTATTTATATTATTGACCAGATGAAACAAATTGCCTACCTTAGCATGTTCTTTCTTCCTCCAACGTTTGTGACTGTAAAAGCATACTTTTTTCAAGTCACTGCAATGGGAGTGTTGACATTATTTATTGATATCGTTTTAGGGTGTATTCGGGATGAACGCCAAGGAAATTGCTCCTGACACTTTGGGTACTATATCCCATTTTGTGGCTTTCGCAGCTCCTCTCACTGTCGTGACGATCTGGGTTATTATTGCCTTCCAAAGTCAGTATCTTCTTCAAGACAAACCTTTTGTACAGCGTTTGGCGTGGCCTGTGTTATTGTTACGTCGTTGGTGGTGTAAGAAGCAGAACCTCGAGAGTAAGGCGGGGAGAATGATAGACCGGAGTATGAAAGATGATTATGATTATGAAGCAGAGATGAAGCCCAACGACAGTTGGGCATAAGGAATATGGATTCATTACCCTTTTTGAAGTTGACAAGCGCTTCCCATCATGACTCCCTCAATATACATATACATGTATTCATCTTCGTGGGAACCGGACATGACCATTTCCATACTTTGTACTTTATGATCATCACATTAGGTCATCACCGGAAACTCACTAATTCTTAATTTTGTAGTCTAATGGTAGTATGTTCAGCCATATTCAACAAATCAATGGAGCGAGTAACTTACACCAAGGGGTGTTAGAGACAAAGTCATGTTAGTGCCAGTACACGAAGGATTAGTTGGTGGAGGTGCAGCAAACGTGCTACCAGCAGTCATCCAATGGATGGGGCAAGCCGTGACTGTCATACTCAAAGGAGATTTTCCAGAGTCGAAAACAGGACTCGGAAGCGAAGATGGCGATGGTATAGGTGTTGTGTGGACCTGAAGAGTCTCGGGATCAATAGCGTATTGCCATACGCCCGCTGCATCGAATTCGAGATCTACTGCAAGCGGTTGCTGTGAGTTCTGTGCGAGGACTTTCTGACTTCTGGGAACTGGTCAGAATGGAGGTGAGGTCATGTTCAATTTGATCAAAAAGATTTTTTCCCCTCACTATCAAACGCGAAGTTGAAAGGACCGCGATGCACAGCAATCGAACCGTGAGGACGGTTCTCTGCGAGATGCGTTTTAATGGACGGGAGTTCATAAACATACATAAAACATACCAGTGACGATGTCGGCAGGCAAGTTAAGGACCAATTTGGTTGTACCAGCAGGGACAGAGACGGCTTGAAGCCCATTAGAAGGATTCACAGCTTTTTCAGATCCACCATTCATTGAAATCGTCCCTCCAGAGACCCAGCTAGGAATTCGAACATAGTAAGTGAACGCCGAAGAAGCGGTAATCGTCGTGGTCAGCGTATCACTGAATGGGTAGATGGTGTCGACATTGACAGAAACCTTGTTACCTGAAATTTAATGCGAATTAGTAGAAGGTTTCTTCTTACGAGATAATGATGGATTGACCTGATGCAAGGGTAGTCGATACCGAGAATGGCCCGAGATACAAATGTACAAGTGATTTCTGGTCTGGTGTTGTCAGGAAAGCATTCGTAATGAATTTCGGCCATCCTTGAGGGAAGTTGACCGTGCAACATCTATTCAAGGTCATTGTGAGGATTAGACTTTATGAGTAATGCAACTCCTTCTCACGGATAATTAGGCTCGAGTCCAAAAACATTCGAGTAAGCGCTTATGAAAGACACATAGAATCAACATTTTATGGATTTTTTTATATCATTCACTACTTACCCATCGTTCGGGAATGGATTCCTGAACAGGCGGTTTGATCAACACCTTGTCTAGACCATAAAGCTTGATCACTCACGGATTCATATTTTGGGAGCCGACTTGATTTTGTTGCTGAAGGTACTGTCGACTCCACATATCTACCTATCATTAGACGAAAAACGAACAAGACTTGACCAATGCAAAGAACTCGCCTCCGGTCAATGCCGCTGGAAGAGCATTATAAGTGATTTTCTCAACCTTGAGCAAAATTTTATGAGATCGGCTTTGATGGCTATTCAGTTTTAAAACCCACTCGATCGGCGAATTTGGGATCTCCAATAACCTGATAAAGGTACGATCCGCTGTTGCAGTTGAGTCAAGTTCGCCGGACGAAACTGAGTTGAACCTCACGAGAACATGGTTTCCTTTCACCCCAGTCGAGCTTTAGTTCTTTTTGGAAGAAAGTGTGAGATATTGAGACATACCACCACGAGACATGTTTCCGTCCTGGTGAAAGAAACGGCATTAGTATAAATAAGTGAGATCGAAGACGGGTTCCGCACCCTCTAACTGCCTCGAGACCTGCTAGATATTCGTCGGCAGCATAGATACCAGACGGTCTGCCGTGGTACTGGAATAACAAATCCCAACCCTGGCTCGCAACGTCGAGGTCTGGTGAAGTTGGCTTCGGTGTGTCAATACACCATGATGGACAGGACTGACCAGTTTGATTGCGTGTGAAGCGATAAGTACTTGGTAGAGCCTTCAGACCTTCTGCCATGTTGACACCGTGCCACTGCATAGGGAACTTGAGTTGAATCGCACACTATATATGTAAAAACTGAGAGATTCACCGTTAAGGGGAGATTGAATGGGTTCTGTCTGATTGAGTGTCATCGTTCATATTGAATGTCAAGGCACGTACTGGTGTGTGCTCAACTGAAGGAGAGCACGGGTAAGATATTGTGATGAGACTAGTAGTATCACTTACCAGCGGTTGTTGGGAAAAACTAAGACGTCAATGTCAGAACCGAATCGCGTCCCAGGAGAAAATCAATCAGCAGTTACCTGTTGAGAGAACACTTTCTCCCAAGGGACACCGGTCCACTTGAGTAGCCTCATAGTATCCAACAAAAGATCCTCGTTGCCATTGGGGTGGTTGTCGTATAACCTACCATGTATGAATTCACATATACAGATAGGTGACGTACATACCATTGCAGAGTTATGACAAAGTCTTCCCAGCGGGTAGCGGTCCAGGCTTCGACACCCTGACCATCGTTATTGAGCATCGTATTTGCCAAGGCAACAAACTTGTGCAGCGCGAGGACGACTTTGTCGGTCAGGTCAGGATAAAATTCTGTCATCTGGATAGCACCAAAGAAGAAGGGATATCTTGGCGAAGTGATGAGGAACATGATGCTGTGAAAGAGAACCGAATAACTGACCTTGCCCACAAGTAACGCGGTTTGTTAGTTCCTACCTCGGGACCGAGCCAGCCAGTTGAATCTTGGTGGTCCAGAACATAGGTCAGGAAGTCCATGGTCTTTTGGTTGATCACGGTGTGATTGACGAGCACCCCGTTTGGCACCATAGCGTTCTGCAGAGATCCATATCGGGAAGTAGTTGGAAAATGTCGGATTCACTTACAAACCAATAGCTTCCAGCTAGATTCACGGCCTGGTCAAGCCTGCAAATAAGACTGAGACTGAGAACGAACCTTCTTCCAAGTTTGAGTAAGCTTCGGTTCCACCGGTCCAGTCTGTGCCCGAAACCCTATCCGTCTGTCAGTCTCATCTGACTCGAGATGAGTGGCGTGACCACGATACCAATGGTAGAACTCGTGTTCGTGGCCTGCAAGACCGTCTGTCTGAACTTTCAACTAGGCAAAAACCGTCAGAAGCGTCAAAAGTTGAACTGCAGAAACCATTACCTGGTTCAGAAGCCATCCGTCGGGTCGTACCTGACCAAGGGGGAGGGTAAGGTATTTCTTTGGAGCGACTATACAAGATCCGTATCACAACCGTTTCTCAAGTCCAAGATTTGCTTACGTCCAGATTGACCTCTGACAAAGAGGAAAGCTCCAGATGAAAGCAACCACCGCAACGCAGATAAACGCATTGCAGATTATTTTCAACAAGCTGTATACACCATGTATATATACAAGTAAAGCGGCCCGGTGGAGAAGGGGAGTGACTGAGGGCCAAATATAACACAGGTGAAACGCATGGAAGGGAAGCCCGATGACTGTTCAACTCAAGTATAGTGTTGTCAAATGATTGTCAGTGTTTGTTTGTAAAGGTGTTGGGAGGAGAGGGGAGCCGTGTGGATGCAAAAGAAAAGAGAGAATATTAATGTGGTGATGTCGGGCAAGGCGCCTCCCACTGGTCCCCGAGCTCTGCGCGCCATTCCACCCGATCCCCGTCCCATCTCCGTCCCCACCGCACCTCGCAGCCTCTCCACCGGCCTTGCCCGCCCGCCCCTCCGGCCCAGACGTCTCCAGGTCAGGTCTCCTCCTCCCTTGTCTCCTCCTCCTCCTCCTGTTCCACTTCCTGCTAACAAGGATCCAATTTCTTTTTCTCTCCTCCCAAAATCATCTCCACCACCAGTGCCTCCACCACCCAGTGGGCCCTGGAGGAAAATCTCAGACTCGGTCGCAGTCACTTTTGACAAGTCCATCTCGTTTTCACTGCCTCGTCAGCCCACATATTCTCCTCCTCCTCCTCCGCCACCATCATCACCACCCCCACTACCAGCACCAGCACCAGCACCAGCACCAGCACCAGCACCACCAGCACTAGCACCAACACCACCAGCACCTTCACCTTCACCTTCACCTTCACCGCCTCAACCCACCTTGTTTTCCCTCCCACCACTACCTTCATGGCCACCACCACCGTCAGAGTATCCTTCTCCATACAAGGACTACAGACTCTTGTGGGACGGTACCGCCGAATGTCTACCCTACTCATCATCTTCACATCACCCCTCTCATCCACAGTCTTCCTCCTCTTCCTCCTCCTCTTCTTCATGGCAAAGAGCGAATTATTTCAAAAGTCTCATCGAGCACGCCAAAAAGAGTGGGGACGCCCTTTACAAAGACAGAGTCATCAAGTTGGGTGGGGACAGGAAAGAAGGCTTTGTCAGGTACCAAGGCCACACCTGGAGTGACGACGTCGTCCTTGTCGGCACCAGCAGCATCCTCTCCGGCATGACTGGCATCGAAGACACAGGCCAAGTCAAGATGATCAAGGAAGATGGCGTGGGTGAGGTTACGGATCCCAGAAACTTGGACACCGTCATCAACAAAGAAGGAAATAGCGTTTGGGGTTCAGGAGCATCAGCCACGACCTTGCATCGAACTCAATTAATGCAAACCATGCAAACACGACTATCAAAGGCGTCCAACAAAGAATTCATTGACGTTCGTTATCAAGTGCGTCTCAATTACTACTGCTACCTATTCTTCATCTCAACCGATCTTCTGCAGTTTGACAACCATTCTAGGGGTCCACCACCACCAACTTCAATTCTGATCATCAACATTCCTCCACTCACACCCAACTCGGCTATCCGTCGTCACTATTCCCATTATGGTCCTATCATCTCCTTTGTACCTCAAATCGATAAAGAAAACGGCTCAGCCTTGGGTATCGTTTTAATCAAATATCACACACACGAAGAAGCAAAGAAGTGCCTCGAAAAGGAGAATGGGAGAAAAGGTGGGCTACCAGGCGTCATTATTCCTTCTGTTGCTCCGAGTGCAAAGAGTGGTGGCAGTTATGCAGAAGGAGAGGTAGCAGGAGCAGGAGAAGGGGAAGAAGAGGCGATCAAAGTTGTCTATGATGAAGGGCTGGTCTTGAGCGCTTTGATGAGAGAAATGGAAGAGAGGAAGAAGAGGGAAAGAGAGGAAAGGGAGAGGAAGAAGAAAGAAATCTTGATGGGAACGACCATGATGAATACGCGTGTGGTGACACCTACCACCGCCACACAGCAACAGCAACAACAGCAACAGAGGAAAATGGGAATAGCGCCTAGACCAGGAGGACAGTTGACGTCATTTCCTACGTCCACACTTAATATTCCAACACCGGCAATATCGACGTCGGCGCCGGTACTGGCAGCTATGGATGCGAGTGGACGGATTTTAAATCCTCCTTTACCACTTAATTCAAATCTGACATCACCTTTAACGGCGGCAACGACAGCGACATCGTCAACAGAAATGCAGAGTCCAACAATAGGTGTGATGAGTGTTTCATCGGATTCGACACCTTTGACTGTTGTTACGAGTACGACTTGTGGTTCCTCGTCCTCGTCCTCAGGAAGTACGGGTATCAGTTCTGTTGTCTCTTCGTCTGTCAATCCTACCCCGTCTTCGTCCACTACTACTGCCGCCACTGGTTCTACTGCTACTGCTACAGCTCCAGCTATGGTCAGCATTAATACGACCATTGCTGCTGCTACGACGACGACGACAAGTTCAACGACACCGACATTGAAACTTCCACCAAGCCTTCCTCAGCGACCATCTGTATCTCTTGTTGATTCTCCTTTAACAACAAATCATGATACGATGATCAAAGCGAGTAGGATATCGAATGTGACGAATGTGACGTCGGGAGGTGGTGGTTTTTATAAGGCTAGGTCGAGTATGGGTGTTGGTAGTGAGCCTAGAGCGAGTCCTATGGCCGGTGGGATGACACCTAGGACGCCTGGTTCTGCTGGTGGTGTTGGTGGTGGTGATCATGAGCGGGAGAGGGAGCAGGACAGAGAAAGGGAGAGGGACAGAGAAAGGGAGAAAGAGAAGGATAGAGAGTGTGATAGAGGTCGAAGAGAAAGATATGGATATGGTGGAAATAGTTATTTCTTGAGGAGAGGCGATCATTATGAACCTTTGCCTTATAATAACACTTCTAGGTCGCCTTCACCGTATTCGTATTCCTCGTATACGTGGCGCGATAGGGAGAGGGAACGAGAGCGTGATCGAAACAGGGACAGGGACAGGGATAGGGACAGGGACAGGGATAGGGATAGAGAGAGAGATCGCGATCGAGAGAGAGATTATCGTGATCGGGACTATTATCGCACGTTTAGTGGTGGAAGGTTCAATGGAGGAATGAGGAAATCGACCTATGAAATTGAACAGGAGAAAGAGGATCGAAGGAATGAGACATTGAGGAGGTTATTTGAGAATGGATTTGATTATGTGAAGATTGTAAAGGAAGGAGGTGGATTTAGTGCGAGTCTCGTAGGAAATGTGAGGGACGAAGAAGTGATTGATTATTTTGAAGGGTTTTATCCTGACCAGGTAAAAGAACTGTTCTTTTTATACTGCGTTCGAGTGATGTTGATCTTGTCTTTTTTTTTTCGTTTGGTTCTTTTTTTTTCTGGTTTTGGTTTTTGGTTTTCGGTGAATTTTTCTTCTTTGTCGGGGGTGGGTTGGTTGGTGGTGGTAGGTTTTAAGAGATCATACAGGTCTCTATGTTACGTTTAACAAACCTGATTCAGCACGACGCGCTCAACGTGTTGTTTCGATTCAAAACAAAGCATTGGCTCATCAATCTGTTTCGTTAACGGTTCATTCGGCGGTGAAAACCATTCCGAAATGTGGTTTGTTAGCGACGACGACGACGACGACGACAGGACCAACTGCTACTGCTTCAGCAACAACAACAACAGCAATAGGTTCAACAAGTCAAAGTCAATCAAATCCTGAACAATGGATTGAACAGGCACGAATTCGGATTACACGTGAATTACGAATGGGGTTGGAGAAGGATGTTTTGGAAAGAGTGGTTGGACCTGAAATCATGAGGTTGGTAGTGGAAATGAAAAAAAAGAGTATGGAAGCGAGGATAAGTGGTGGTGGTATCAAGGAGGGGATTTTGAAAGGGTTGTCGTTTAAGAAGCAGAGGCGGGTTGTTGTTGAACTACCTGATGAGGTTGGTGAAGAGTTGGTGGGTGGGGTGAAAGTTGAGAGACGAGAGGACGAAGAGGAGGATGAGGTGGAGGAAGACGAAGACGGGGAGGACGTGGAAGACGAAGACGAAGACGAAGACGAAGATGAACATGTGGTTGAGCGACGACCGAAGAAAAAAGTGAGAAGTGAACCTCAACAACCGCAACCTTCTATTGCAGTCAACCGTTCGAAGGGGATTGTGGAAGATGAGGAAATCGAGTCGGAAG
>Ga0157363_1004739_pt1 | contig 12600 bp, 5 predicted proteins | sample AttsexASBM1_FD_111477 | JGI IMG/M metagenome (GOLD analysis project Ga0157363, IMG submission 111477) | Fungus gardens microbial communities from leaf cutter ant in Ribeirão Preto, State of São Paulo, Brazil - Atta sexdens ASBM1 | ecosystem: Host-associated > Fungi > Mycelium > Unclassified ...
AAGGGGGCAATAATGCGAATTAATCGACGTAATCGACGAGATACTATTTTTATTAATTGTCGGTAATGTCATTTTCTTCAATTCTCTCCCAGCCCCGCGGCCCCCTCTAATGCAACTTATCGATGATGAGCAAATATGAGGTTTAAATTTTTTGTGATTTCTACTATTGTAAAAAATATAATTACTCGTATTCTTCTCATCTTGAACTGTTCAAAACTTAGTTCGCGTGAATAGACCTAATTTGAAACATCTCTTTCTGATGAAAATTTTTTTTATTATTTATATATAATTATTTATATATAATTTTTCAGTGTTTATATAAATTTCAAAATTTTTTTACATTTGTATATAACTTTATAACTTTTTAGAAAATATCTTAAATTTGTTATATTATTACTTATTTCAGAAGTTTAGAATTTTTAGAATTTTTCATATGTGTGAAAATTCTGAAATATTCTAGAAGATTTATAAGATTTTTTATTTTGTAATTTTTGAAGAAAACTTACAAATTCTGAAAAAGTTTATAATTTAAGGTACTTTCTTGGAAATTTTTTATGAATGTAAAATATAACAAATTTTTAAAAGTATGAGATATGAGATTTTTCCAGGAACACTTAACACTTAAACACATGATGAAATATATGAAATTAATGTAATGTACATTCTATATACACTGTAATAAAATTTTTTTCAGAGTTATTTCGTGACCGATTATGATCCAACAATCGAGGATTCTTATACGAAGCAGTGCGTTATCGATGATGTGCCAGCTAAACTCGACAGTAAATGAATAAGTCTATCTATATTTATTTTAAAACTTGTTTTTAATTTTGCTCATATAGATTTTTAAATCTCAAATAAATCCAATTAATCCTGATCATCAATCATGAGTTCATTCATGTTTATTTACTTCATCTGAACCTGATTTAATTTAGAATCAAGAATCAAGTATTATATCGAAACTATATTTATGTATAGTATTGGACACTGCTGGTCAAGAAGAATTTAGTGCAATGCGGGAACAATACATGAGAAGCGGCGAGGGATTCCTCCTCGTGTTTGCCGTCACTGATCACTCGTCTTTTGACGAGATACTAAAATTTCATAGGCAAATACTTCGGGTAAAAGATCGAGATGAATTTCCTATGCTAATGGTTGGAAATAAAGCAGATCTGGACCATCAAAGGAGTGTAAGTTTTATATATTATATATATATATATATATATATATATATATATATATATATTAATAAATTAACAGCTTAAATTTTATTTCGGATATTTCTTTCTATAGAGAATAATAATTATAATTTTATATGTTTTTATTTCCCCACATTTTCCTAATCCATTTAAATCTTCATTTTAGGTATCAATTGAGGAGGCACAGAATATGGCGCGTCAATTGAAGATTCCATACATTGAGTGTAGCGCTAAACTACGGATGAACGTCGATCAAGCTTTCCACGAGCTGGTGAGAATTGTCAGAAAATTTCAACTGTCGGAACGGCCACCACTAAAACCAAATTACAAGAAGAATAAGAAGAAATGTTGTATGCTATAATAACAAAACTATTTATTCTGATGGATTTATCATACTTATCGGGTTATATTTTTGGTAAGTTCAGGAAAAAAGATAATGATAAATTCAAAACTGCACAAAAAGATATAAATTTTTTATATATTCTTAGGAAATAATTTACATTTTCACGAAAATAAAATTTTTTTTCGTGTTTAGAATTGGAAATAACGCGGATTTTGATATTAATTATATAAATTAAATTTTAGGTCAAATTTATTGGTAATAATAATGAAGGCAAGGTTTTATCAACAATTATTATCAATATTGTTTTGTGACGATTACAACAACGTAATTATTTATAATGCGACAGAAAATAATTTTTGCCATTTTTTTGCATTCTGTCCAATTTATAATTTATAGAATAATGAAAAATAGCTTTCATTCTATATATGGCAGATTAGTTTTCGCATTGCACAAATATTAGACGCAATAGCCCAATGATAAATAAACTATTTTTGTAATAAATTTTACTACGAAAAAGTCTATAAATGACTCTATTACCGAATGAAAGTTTAAAACAGTTTACAAATGTTATTTATAATATGATGTATTGCTTAAGATATTATAGAGCATATTATGATTGGATTTAAGTGAACAACAGCACACGGCTCCTAGAGTCACACATTTGTTTTTGTTCGCTGCTTATCGTCTGGTAGATTAATGATCTCGAATTGCAACAAAACATAATTTACAAATTGAAACAAATAGAGAAAGGTTTTACTTTAAAACAACACAAGTTCATATGACAATATAGACTTGTATGACCAATATTTTGAAATACAAAGGAAATATTTTTTTTTATAACAAAGAACAAGATAATTATGATTATGTGCTAATTATGAAGGATGTGCTTTTGCTCTTCACCTTTAAAAAAAAAAACTTTAGAAACATTAGTTGAAATATTTTATTTTTATTCACATATGAATCAATATGGCTGGCAATATACATATATCCAATATCATATTGGTGTATATGATATCCGAGAAAATGTATTCGATCAAAACAATTGATATAAATGTTTTATAATAACAAAACTTAAATACTCTATATTCAGCCATTTATCGGAAATACTCCTGCTATCATTAGCAGCGTTCTAACTCTTCCTTTTCCTTTAGATTGAGTCATAATGTCTAATTGTGAGAATCAAAGTAACACAGTAATATTGGCAAATGAATAAATTAATCGAGTAAATAATATTTCTATTCGAAATTATGTCCATGAATTGTTCAAATTATTTAGAGTTACTTCTATATTTACACGTAGCACCTTTGTGGTTGCAATTTTTAAGTGCAAATTATAATAATAAAATCAGAATGGGGCCAATAACAATTTTAATGCAGATGACCTTGTAATTAACAATTAATTAATATCTTAATGCGATATACTCCACAAGTTCTGATTAGCACGTTGCGACCCTAATTTTGATGTTACAATAAAATTAATGATTTTTATAGTATATATTTTTCTTATATTGATAATTAATTATCGATATAAATATATTCATAATTGATAATTAAATGTCTTCCAATATAGGTATGCTTTAAATGTATGTAATTTTAAATGTTATATCTGTTTTAATAAAAACAAAATTATAATATTGTACGTAATTTTAACGATATTTTAATCCTTTATAATTCTTGAAGAAAAAAAATGAAAATTATAAATATAAAAATTTTACCTCTTGTGCAAACTAAATTTGTTTTCTGTTTATCTGTTTATGAGTGGTACTTGTAATAATGTGATGCGATGTCTGTTAAAAATGCTATATTTGTGGAGATATGAAAATGTGTTCAGCTAATTTCGGTTTCACCAACAATGAGAAATATTTTTATCTCATTCGACTTTTTCACAGTATCATGTTTCGTCAAAGTTCGAATCGTTGCTGGTGATACCGAGATGTGTGACTAATAATAATACTAATAATATTAGCTTTAATATATATAACGTAGTTAATAATATTACACTATATAAGCTTACGAAACGCGATACTTTATGAGAAATTACAAAATTTATGGTGATGATATGGTTATTATACTTAATATTAATAATTTATACGAATGTTACATGTATTTTACAAATGTTACTTGTAACATTCACAAAACTCCAAGAATCAAATAAAAAATTCCATTTATTTTTGTAACTGAGTATATTTATATGTTTGTAAAAATAATGTTTAGAGCGAACTGATTTTTAGGTTCAGTCTACTTACTACTGTCTGTTAACTTCTGTAAACCAAATAATATGAATATAAATAATTGTTATTATGTTCTTTTTGAACTCCCAATCTCCCAACATTATTTCATTTTTTAATACAGATATTTTACATAAAGCAAAGTTGTGTGCGCAGTAATAATAATTTCTTATATCCTATAATTTCTGTGATTCCATTTAAAGTCCAAGGGAATCGCAAAGTAATTCGTATATAACGTGAGATGCGTAGTCTTTGAATTGCAAAATATTAAAAAGAAAAAGAATTTAATCGAAAATAAAATCGGAATTCAAAATTTTAAAATGAATAGAAAACTAAATGATGTAAGCGCACATCCTGGAAAATATACATATATATATGCGTGTGTGTGTTTATATATTGTATATATTTTTTTCCATGACTTTGCTATAATTATTCTAACTTTTATTACAATCCTAATCTTATTTATTACATTTAGGCTAATATCTAATCAATTTATTCACCGATTTTTATTAGAGAATCAAACAATTGAAATTGTATGAACTATGTATATATATATATATATATATAAACGTGCGTGTGTGTGTTTATATATTGTATGCTAAGTCGAACGTTAAAGTTTTGCTGACTCACTTAGAGATGTCGCTACTTTTATATTAAGCGACAAGAATATTATAAATAATATAAATTGGAAATTCGATAATATATACTGTATGTATCTCAGAAAAGATAATAACATATACATTCAAATCCTTTAAGATTTTAAAACCTTTTAACATTTAAAAATTTCAAAGATATTTCATGGAATAATGAATGATTATGTGAAGATATGCTTTAAGAACTAACGTCGGATCGGTTTTAATTTTCGAGAATATCGATAATAAAAATTTTTTGAATTAATAAAATGTTAGAAGACTATAGATTGAGACAAAGAAACTGTACTTTTATTTAATTATAAAAATTTCACATTGTCACAAAATTTTGCGCGTATTTAGAACAATTTCGCTTAGGGTTGTTTAATTTAAAATGTCATTATGCGACTCGCAAAACGAAGTATAGCGATTAACAGTGATTATATGTTACGATACGACCAGTTGATAACCGAATAATGATAATACTCATCTACAACGGCACATTCACCCTAATTTAGACGATGACCAATCATGGGGGGGCAAGGTGGTCAGACGAGATTCCTACCGAGGCTATTTTTGATCAGATCGGGCTAATATTGATACTGCGATTACTCTCAATCACGCGGGATGTCCATACACAGCTATAAATATTACTTTTTATGACATCGTAGTACAGTAAATTGTGTGTTATACTAATTCATTATTATAGTAATTATGCACAAATTATCTAAACGACAAAAAGTCTAAAATTGTGTACAATAACATTTTTAAGTCTTTTAGGTGCAAAAAAAAACATCTTATGATCCGATTTTAGACACTTTTTGTTATCTGGGTATATTTGAACTTTTTATAATTGTCTGTCAAAGTTTTCTATTCATCTTAAAATTTTGAATTTCGATTTTACTTTCGATTAAATTTGTTCTTTTTCTTTTTAATATTTTGCAATTCAAAGACTGTGCATCTCACATTATATACGAATTGCTTTGCGATTCCCTTGGACTTTAAACGGATCACAGAAATTATAGGATATAAGAAAAACTATTATTGCTACGCACACAACTCTTTTTTTTTTTATTTCAAGAAATAGCGAACATGGTAATTCTCTTATTCAACGACAAGACATCATTAGTAGCAAGGTCGTTGTAACGGTATATTTTTCTGTAGAATCCATTAGCGCCAGAGAGATCAAAATAATCGTATCCAGTTTAGGAACATCGTTTTGATACTTGAGATTACAGTGTGTTCATTTAGATTAGAATGTATCTGTACATACAAAAAGTAACGAAGATGCAAGTGTTGTGAATTTTTTCGTTCAGGTATGCAGCCGATGTCACGTCGCGAAGATATACGACGCAGCCGATAAATCTATGTATTCATTTTCACGAAAAGAGAAAGAAACGGAAAGAGAGGAAGAGAGAAAAACAGCGCGTACTTTTGTATAGTAATCACAGGCAATCAATGCCGCCTCCTTTGTTCGCTGGTTCGAGTATTCCGCGAGGTAAAACCAGTTCTTGAGTTAGTGCTTTTGCTTAGGCTTGAATGCGTATACGCGTACTTATACGTTAGGTTGTAACGCTGCGTCATGGAGATCTGTACTCGCGAAAAGCAACACAAGTTGTAGCGAAAAGCAATATGATGGAAAACATTATGTTAATAATGTTATAGAAGGCTGCGAAGGTAGTGAAAGGTATACGTAAAGGTATGCTGCGCTATGGAAAAAACAAAAAAATACAAAACGAGAGAAGCGCGATATCGAATATCCTTCGCGCGACGTCGCGCCAATTCGATCGTAGAAAATCGAGAAAACTGGCGTTGAAATTAAATCGTTTATTATACTTCTCATTGATTCCCTGATTAATTTGAAATGTTAGAAACTTGGCTTAACGCCGAGACACTATCGTGTCTCCGTAAACATTCAGCATTTCATTATTCATTCAGTTTCTTCTTCGTTCACATGAGAAAAGCAACAACAACTATTCTCTCTTGTTATATTTTTCCTGAACACAGCAATCGGAATGTTCTTCCGTTTGCTCTTCAATGTAAAGTACGAATAAATTAAGGCTAAAAGAAAATAATATATCCTATTGAATATTGATCATATATCTCGAAAATTAATTAGTAAATTTTATAAGTAAAATGATTATGTGAACCTCCAGTTGTTTGCGGATTATATCTTATCATCTTATATACAATAGTATTATTTACGCACCAATAATTGCGAAAGCTCATAATTTATATAGAAAAGTAGGCTCGTGTAAATGCAATGCAATAAATTAAATGTCAAGGCTTTTTAAAAAACGAGCAAACATTAACTAATTATATATATATATAATATATATACAAACAGTTAAATAATTATATATATATATATATATATATATATATATATATAATATAGTTAACTAATAAAAATTCCTTTTTAATTACATTCGTATAACGCTATAATTTCAAACGTTTCGACTTACAAAACTTCATTAGTGATAATAAAGAAAACGTATTTATGTAACCCCCCATCCAATATCAACGAACTAATATCTGATATATAAAAAATTTCAGATTAAAAAATTATTATATTTAATTCAATATTGTTAAGAATTTATTTTTCACTTACCTTAATTTATGTAGAAATTATGTATAGTCAAATAATGAAATAGTAAAATAGTAAAATAATAGAATAGTCAAATAGTGAAATAATAAAATAGTTCAAATTGTGTCCATGTATAATGAAACGCTATTGATTGTCAGACGATTTGGAATGGACTAATATTGTAAATCATAGAGTTATAGAGTATATATATATCGACGTATCACGAAATAAACAAGTATTCTAAAATATGAAAAGATATGCTCACGTATATCGTTATATGTTAAATATGTATATAAAATCAGATTTATTCAATAATTCAGTATATTTTTCATTAAATTAATACCGTTATTTTACCACTTTATGTAAATCATTTCAGAAATGTTTCTTCTCCGAAAATTTGTCTCATAATCTAAAATTTCAACATTTTCCCAATCAAAGTTATGATTGGAGCTAATAATGTTTTGTGACTACTGAATGTTTGGATTGATCTTACATTATTTCATTGCTCTTTCACTCTAGTTCCGAGCTGTCTCTTCGTTTGTTCGACATAAGAGACATCGCAATCATTGCAGTTAATTTTATAGATTACATTATTATTATTATTATCTAGATGCTGATTTTTATCTTTGTGTGTCTTTATAAATTTATAAATTGTTGAAACTCTAATTTGTTGAGACACCCTATCATCGTTTTTGGTTTATCTATTACATTGGTAATCTTATTTGTGATCGATCTAATATAAGGAAATATAATTATGTTTTTACTTATCTTATTTTCGATATTTGAGTTATTAGTCTCAAATTAGATCTGTTGACTGCTAAGTTTTTAATCCTTTTATTGATGTGATCGAAAATCATTTTCAGAGATTGTTCAATAATATCTCAATAACAAGTTCTAAGTTCTTTTTTGTAAAAAGATGAATTAGATAACAACTTATCTACTAATCCGAATATAGTTTCAACTTTATGACAAGTAGGATGATTGAAGAAAAAAGACAAATATCTGCCTAAAAATGTTTTTTTGTGATACCAGTCTATAATAATAATTTTATTATCTTTGTTAATAATAGAATATCAAGAAAATTCAAACATCTCATATTCAATTGTGAATTTTATTCTATTATAATTATTAAACGTGTATACAATGTGAGGAATCATAGAATTGGAACAATCATAAATATGTCGTCAACATATCTATAATAGATATGACAATTGAGAGAATTCAAAACTTTCTCTTCTAAATCAATTCATAATTTATTTATATTTCATGTATTCTTGGAATCACTAAAAAAACTATTTTGATTTATATTTATTTTAATAACAAAAATAATAAGTTATGTTGATGATTATAATCAATGTAATTTATAGATATTACAATACCTATGAGAATGTAAAATTGAAGGTGCCCGAGAATTAAGTTCTTTGAACTTGTTAATCAAGGAATGGTCCTCGTTCCATCCCGTTCTTAGTCTCTTGCGGTCTTAAAGTTTCCGTATAATAATAACTACATGTGTACAGGTAGTCTTCGAGGATGAGCAAAGGATGAAAAAGAAGAAAATGATGAAGAAAAGGAAGAGAGGCGCAGGATTGCTGGATAAAAATAGCATGGTATACCATCGCAAAATAAAAACTAATGATGCGAACCTGCAGAATGACGATCCCAAGAGCCAGACTTGCCGAGCAAGGAGAGGAGCAGAAGGCGAAGTACCAAGAAGCACGCACAGAAGTGAAGGAAAAAGGTTGTTTAAAAGGAAAAGTAGGATTTGCCTTTGAGAGAAGGAAGAAATGAAACGGTAAATTTTATATTTTAATTTTATTATGTAGCAATTTAATAAAATACGTTGACGATGATTAATAGAGGCAAATGTAATGATGAATTTTCGCAACATGTCAAAATAGAAAAGACGTAATCTTAAAACTTTTAAATATTATACTTGGTCTCACGTAAGGCTTGTTAACTATCTTGTCAACAAACGTAAATGCAATAATTGTATAACGTAATGTAATAATTATATAATCAGCTTTACATTTACGACAATGATCGATTGTACGATCGTTTCTTCTTGTCTTTTATCATGTTATTCCATCAGCTACAGGGATAAGATGAGAAACTGTCGCGAGAGAGATATATGTATATCCTGGTAGATTACGTGGCATCCTTGAAAATCCTTGAAGATCTACATACATCGAGTATTCTCGGAATCATACGAAATGTTTGCAGTGCTTAAGTCGTCTTTAGGAGTCACATCACCGTCGACGTCGGCAGCTCGACGGATGGTGGGAGCTGAGCAAGCGGTGGTTGTGCTTGCAGTAGAAGAAAATCTCCCACCCTCTCAGTGATCGCGCGCTGGACCACGCTATTCGACTCTCCACCTTGTACCTAGTCTCGCCGTGGTGTACCATTGCAAGAGAGCACCTCCGTGTGGTAGCTCGGTTAAAAGTAGGTATTGCCGACCAACCAGTCGGCCAGGTAGCCGGTCAGTCAGCCGATCAGCCAGCCAGCCAGCCAGCTCGAAGAAAACAATCCTTACGTGCACACCGTAACGTGCATATCGTGGTGCACACCGGTCTTATAATGACGCGGCGCGGTGACCGTTTTGGTACGATAAAAGTTGAGGGCAACCTTCGGGTGTTCCTGCGCTGGTTCGAGGAGAGCTGAGGAAAAAAGAAGAGGGAGTGGAACGGGTTCTCTGGTGCCAGTGTGCAGTCTAGTCCAAGACACAGGATGATAGCGAACGTCCGATGAGTATCCTGCTTCCCATTGCCCTCCTACTAGAGTGAGAGAGAGAGAGAGAGAGAGAAAGAGAGAGAGAGAGAGAGAGAGAGGGCGTGAGGAGAACGAAAAAGAGAGAATAGTTCTCCGCGGGTGACTGAGCTATACCGCCACTTCCATCTTTCCTCCACCACTATTAGCGGTAAGAAGAAGAAATGTCGAAACAAGAGGAAATGTCTAGCAGGTTAGTGCGCGATTATTACTATTGCATTTGGATAAAAGTTGATTGGGCAAGTAATGCTCATCGATGACTTTTAGATTACGGATTTTCTAATGTTCTTTCAATATTTGTTCAGTTAATTTGACTTGGCTTAGTGTGAATAACTTCATATTCTTGTATCTTCTCTAAGATACTAGATGATATGTATTGAATTTGATGAACTCTTTAATCGAATTTCTTTTTATTGATAGTGTTCCATAATTATTAACTCGTACAAAATCTAAAATTAATTTAAAATTTTTGCTATTAATATAAGTTTAGTAATATAAGTTTAGTAATATAAGTTTAGTAATTAAATAAAAGTTACTTCAGGATGTCATCATCATTTTTTCGTTTTTAGTTTTTTCTGTTCTAACATTCTTATTTTTAAAGTTTTAACTTTGTTATTTTTGTAAATAATTTACATTGTATTTACGATTAATTATGTCATTAATTTTGAGAAATTTTCTTTTTTATGTTTATATTCTTAAATGTATTCATTTGCAACAATAATTGGTAATTAATATTCAAACGTAATTATTTAACATTTAGCAGCTTTATCTAAACCCGCATTAAAGCATGCATATTTATTTTTTAAGTTATGTGTGAAATAAAGCTTACAAACATCGTAAAAAGATAGGAGAATATTTCTTCAAAATCTATTCACAAAATGATAAAATTTCGTCCTAGACTTGAATGCAGAAAGAAAAAGTTTAGTTTTATTCAAGAAATATAAAAACAATTTAGATTTGTTGGTCAATTCTGTTAGAGTAATAATCTTGTGCGTCATGTGTTTCACGTCATGCAATCTTATATGCTTGATTCGAATTGGATAGAAACATATGTCGTTATACAAACGTATATTCGTAAATATATCTGTTACAATTTATGCATGATATCATTTGTCGTCAGTATGCTATTATATTATATTTCCTTCAACTACTGAACGTAACTTGAGAAATAAAGATATATCTATATGCGTGCCTGGATAATATGTACAACTACAGACGAAATTTCTGTATATTTTACGTAGTATGACTATTCACGAGAAAATGCAAAAATCTTGTTGTTATTTATAATGTAAAATATTTCATTTAATTGAAATAAAGAAGAGATAAGAAATGAAATTTAAATTGGAAATAATAAAATTTTTTAAAGTTTGCTTTTTATAAAATAAGAATTAATTATTAGATTGCTATATTACGAAAAATAGAACAAAAAGTGTGAGAAAGAACAAGAGAGAGAGAGTGCTTGTTGTTCAACAAAATAATTTGATTTAATCATACTACAAGGAATATGTAATGCTCACCTTTAAAACACAACAGATTTATCAAAAGCAACTATACTTCACTTAGAATCACAATTCCACATATTTTGTTTTACTTCGTGATATATAATATATTATATATATATATATATATATATATTGTACTATATGTATATTTGTGTGTATGTGTGTGCGTGCGTGCGTGTGCGTGCGTTCGTGTGCGTGCGTGCGGTGCGTGCGTGTGCATGCGTGCGTGCGTGCATGTGTGTGCGTGTGTGTTATACATATACAGAATATTTGTGAATTAACTATGAATTAACTCTGGCATTTGGCTTTCCCTAAAAGGCAATCTGAAAATCTTATTTGCCATTAACGAAACGTTGACACCGCAGAAGAAAACACGAGATATGTAATTAATCCTTTAATAAGGGATGACTATCGGTTAGCGCTTCACGTGACCTCGCACGTGTATTAACATCTAGCCGTTACCTTCATATCAGAACGTGTTTTCGCTCCTTTCGGATTCTGTTTACGGATATTAATTCATCGTAATACTTCAAGGCGTTTGAACGTTAACGAGCGTGCCATTTGTTATTACCGAGATATGCCTTGCCTACGCTATTTCATGCATGCTGTGGCAACAGAGCGCTTTAAATTAATAACTATAGGTGTGTGTATATGGCAAACCGATACTCGTGCATAGAGCTCATAAAACCTGATATCAAATAAATATAAAATAAAATTTAAACATAAAATTATTTAATGCGATAAAGTTATTCGCTGTTTACGTCTGATGGTATCATTGCTGATTTTTTCCTGGATAAATGTTACATGCTATAACTAAAGTTGTACAGAATTTCTAACGTTAGTTGCTTTGCTATAATAATTGCTATGTTTATTTAGGATAGTTTTTTTTTACAATTTATATGTTAAATGACATTTTCTTCTTCTGATTTATCAATTATTATATATTTTGTGTGTAAAAAATATTTTATAAAAATTAAAATAATTATAATTATTTGTTATTGAAATAATGATATAATTTGATTATGCAAATTAATCTCTCTAATAATATTATCTTACATTACTTTTTTATATAAATATATTTTTATATAAATAAGTTACGAGATTATTATTAATGCTTATTAAGCGTATAATTTATTATATTTTATACAGTTTTAAATACTCCATTTGAAATTATTATAATTTTCAACTTGAATAAATATTACATAAATTATTAATATTTGATCAGTTAATTTGCAACAAAAAGATAATGTTTTTAAGAATGTACGAATAATTTGCTAGATATAGCGTTTGAGAAAAAATTGTTGGATGTTTCCTATGCAATATATAATCTTCTTTTTTCTATATTAAAAG
>Ga0157363_1004740_pt1 | contig 12599 bp, 6 predicted proteins | sample AttsexASBM1_FD_111477 | JGI IMG/M metagenome (GOLD analysis project Ga0157363, IMG submission 111477) | Fungus gardens microbial communities from leaf cutter ant in Ribeirão Preto, State of São Paulo, Brazil - Atta sexdens ASBM1 | ecosystem: Host-associated > Fungi > Mycelium > Unclassified ...
ACACACACACACAAACACACACACACACACACACTCACACACACACACACACACACACACACACACACATATTAATAAAAAGTGTAATAAAAAGAAATCCATTATTTTTCCATTCAATTTCATGCAAAAATAATAGATTTCTTTTTACTACACCTAATATACATATATTGTATATTGTATATTTATATATACACTATATATACATATATATATATATACTGTACTATACTGTATATACTAGTATATACTAGTGTATATTGTAAAGAAAAATGTTTTGTTGTATAAGTCAAAATTTTACTATACAACAAATATTTGAAATATATAACAAAAATTTATTAAAATGTACCAAATAAAATTGTAATAAAATTTTATGCAAACTAAATTGTTTAGTTGATATAAACAGATATTTGATTGCTGTTTAAAAATGGCTTAACTAAATATAAGTTTTGCTGGAGGCACTAAATATTTGTTTCCTAGTGGAGGAGCCGATATGTACATACGTACTGTTTACGAATCAAAAAGTGATATGAGTCTAAAAGTCCTTAATCATTTTACAAGTTTCGCAATTTTTTTTAGTTTATCCAATAAGCAGAATGAAATCGACGCATACGATAATTTTAGGATATCTTTAAGAATTCTTTAAGAAATACCTTTGAGATATTTCATAAAGAATTTTGAAAGATACTTTATAATATTGCCTTATCCATTGATTTTATCCGTTTATTCGGCAATTTTTTAGAAATTAATATCTCGTTAACTGTTCATTGAATCAATATCAAATGATACAGGATTTTTCGATTCAATTTTGCATAAACAGTACATACTAGTTCCTCCGACTGATCTGGATCATTCTATAAAATATTATATATATGTATATGTAAATTGTACACGGAAAGGTTTTGTTCAAGCATCTAAAGTTTTGTTAGATCTGAAAATACAGTTTTTATAAATTATAGTTCTCTAAATATAATTTTATTTTGGATCATCAAGATTATATAGAACGCTCAAGCTGATAGAATGTTAAAACCGGTTAAAACTTTTGCAGCATTGTTAATGCTTATAAGCGTAATTGTTTTGTCCAATAAAATCTTTTACAGACTATATCTAATTAATATAAATTTTTAAGTACTTTAGCAAAACTATTCTTTTTATACGTTTGTATATACAAATGCTGTATACAAATCCATTACATGCATATATCGAATGTTTTTACGTAATTTTTTTTTTTCATTTAAGTAAAATGTAATCATTGCAATAATCTTTACAAAAAATTTAAAAAATACTAAAAATATTTAATGTAATATGAAAGTTAATATTATATTTTCGATAACTTTATGATCAACTACATATTTCGAAATATAAAGCTATTCTAAAAAGTTTCTAAAATAAAGTGTCGATAGCTGAAATCGTAAGATTGATTCGAAGGAAGTATCGGTGATAAGTAATCGAAATTCTCGCTGATAAGTAATGACATGTCGTTGACGAGATTAATCATGTACGCTGTGCCGCGGTTTTCTGACGGGCACTGACCCAGCACCGTAATCGAAACTTTCTTATTCCCAGCAACGCGCGCATTCCACCTAGTGTTGCTCCAAGGATGGGAGGGAGTGAAAGAGATATTTACGAGGGCGACGAGCGCTAGAAGGGAAAAACCAGTCGCGGACCGTGGGTTTAGTTATGGTAGAACGGCGCGACGCCGGACAATCGCGCGCGAATTAACTTTCTTCGCTGCCTTCGACTTCCTTGTCGATGCTCGTACATCGCGTATTAGAATTCAGCTTTTACCTTCGTCGCATCGTCTTCTCCTCATAGCTGCTCCTACGATCGTCTGAAGGCCAGGCTGATGCTGCAATGTAGACTGACCTTTCTTTTTTCATCTTGATGTTGCTTCCTTTTTTTCTTCTTCATTTTCTTACCAGAGTCCTTGTATTTGTCGCGAGAAAGTCCAGCCCATGATGGAAGGTGTACACACCATAACATGGTGTGTACAATTTGCAAGCATCTCTCTCTCTGAATCTTCGCCGTCTCTGTCTATGAATGTCGATAAGAGACTAATACCCGTATTCATAGTCAGACCTTATATTTAAGGAAGTCTTAAGTACAAGGTCTGACTACGAATACGGGCATAAGGCTGCCAACTGTGAAACGCTAAACATGGAGCAATATTCATAGTCCATTTTTATTTTAAACTGTCTTAAATAATACCTTAAGATGCTAATACAGTTCTCGGATTAACTTACGATATTTAAGACAGTCTTAAGTCTTAAGTCTATAGAAAGAGAAAACATAAAGTGTATTCTCTTTCTACAGAAAGAAAAACATAAAGTGTGTTAAACAAAGAAAAATTCAGTACCAATTTCATGATGCGAAACAGACCGGTATTCGTAATCGATACTTGTATTTAAGACTGTCTTAAACATAATCTTAAGATGTCATAAGTCAATCCGAAGACTGTATTAGTATCTTAAGGCATTATTTAAGATAGTTTTAAAATAAAAACGGATTATGAATATTGCCCTACGTTTAGCATTACACAGTTGGCAGCCTTAGTCTCTTATCGATATTCATAGATAGAGGCGGCGGAGATTCAGAGAGAGATGCTTGCAAATTGCACACATCATGTTATCTCTTTCACCACAGTCCAGCCTCAGCAACCTTCAGATTTTGACTCCCCGTATAATTTCAGGGGCGTGACACTTTGATGTATAACTAATTAACTAGTTAATAATGTCTGTTTAACATGAAAATTAATTATAGTGGGATAGGCGAGAAAAGAGTGAGAAAGAGAGAGAGTGAGTGAGTGAGTGAGTGAGTGAGTGAGTGAGTGAGTAAGTGAGTGAGTGAGTGAGTAATTGAGTGAGTGAGAGAGAGAGAGAAAGAGAGGAGCATGAAATTTTATTACGCATTTGTGAGAAATTTCAATATCTTTTTGTTTAGAGTTGGAAAGAAAGTTCTTGCCGGTTTTTTAAATCAAAATTGTATACATATACAATATCTTTGTTGAAAAATGAACGAAATTTAAATTTAAAAAAAGGGTTTTATAACTTGAAATTTTTACTTTCAAAAGGTTACTTTCGAAGGTTACTTTTATATTTTTAACTTCTGCGAGTTTGAAAGTTTGGGAATAATTTTTATATATAAAAAATTACGAACTGAAAACAATTGAACAATTTTTTTTTATTTTGTGGGTCTATTATGTGTACAAAAATTTTTCATTATCTGAAGGCTTGAGTAAGTTTTCTTTACAAAATCGCTTTTTAAAAATGTTCTTATGATTTTTTGTTATTAAATTACTCGCGAGTTAAATAAAAGAATATTCTGACTTTAATTGCTTATAATATCTAAAAATCATACTACAATTAAAAAAAAATAGATTAAAGCTGAAATCTTACTCCATTGATTAGTATATTGCCAATATAATTGCACAATAAATATATTCTATATACAATTTTGAGTTAAAAAAACGGCAAGAATTTTTTTCCTATCCAACAGTAATTTATATCTACGTGTATACAATGTGTAAACTATAAATTATGTCTTACGTGTTATCTATATAAACAATTTATGAATCATTAAAGTCTTTGTTCTTTGTCGTTGTTACACTGAAGTTTTTATTTCGTTTATATATTTTTATTTATTAATACTAAAGTCATGATATATATGTATGTATGCGTGCGCGCGTGTGTGTGTGTGTGTGTGTGTGTGTGTGTATGTGTAATATATATATATTATGAGTTACTGAGTTCATTTTGAATAAATGTTAGAAGCCTGTAGACATTAATTTAAAAAAATAATATGTCATTTTGAAGAGAATTTAATAAACTTTGAGATAATGTTATGTAAAATTTAATTCAAATTCTTTTTTTTTTTAATTAAAGAAATGTAAAAAGTGAATAAATCAAAAAATGCTCCTAATATGAGATGCTCAGAGGAATCGATAATAAAACGCAAAGTACATCAATATTGCAATTAAAAAACTTTATATAATATTTCTAAAATACAAACCAACACAGCCAATATGTACGCGCAAAATGAGCATGTGATGTATTGTACTCAGGACTTCGTCTTCAGGTAGTTGGAACTAAGCATTGCAAAAACAAGCACTCGATGTTCATTCCGGTTGTTCTTTAGGATAACTCTGGTATATATGTCGCACTTATCAAAAACTTAATTTATTAAGTATTATTTATTATGTATTTAAAGTAAACGAACTATATCAGTAAAAAACTTTATACTGTCTACTATTATGAAAAAAAATATTAAAAATCTGAAATAATTATATTTCGTATTAAAAAATGAACTTTTTTAAATCCTTGCATTTTTGCCGTATATCCCATAGGAGTAGGATATATGGCTATTCATAAGGGAAGAGGGAGGTATATACGGCTCATGAAAAATTTACAAATAAGGCATATAAATAAAACACAAAATGACACAATAACTTATAAAATACGTTTATAAAATTTATTAAAGAATAAGAATAATAAATATGTATATGAAGTAATAAATAATAATTATATCTTGCATATATTACAAATGTTATAACATGAGGTACATGTTTCATGTAATGCGTTCATTGCATTTAGCACTGAATTCAATCTGCGCATTTTGTATCCTTTGGGCATAAATCCTATCCGCTAAAAATGCCGTATGTCACAAACAGGTGGGATATACAAGACAACAAATTAAACAAAGAAAGAAAAGCACTTGTATTTTATTATACAATATACTTTATTATTCCTCTATACCTATGTATCACAAAATAACTACTAAATCTTTTACACACCTTACAGTAATCATTTTATATAGATTATAATTTATGATGGCGCTACTTATTACAGTAACAAATCGATTCAATTCATAATAATTTCATTAATATTAACAGTAAAAAGCTGATCATAATGCAATACTAATATAATATAAAGGCATAATAGAGAATAGTTGCGGAAAAATTACCTCCATTCCTTCTATTTTTTCTGATTCACTTCAGCGGCATAAATCTCAGCGCGGCGTTTTATCAGAGTTATCCTATATTATTGTACAATAACATTTATACTTTAGCAACAATTTTCACTGTGTTCACAGGTTATTTCATATTATAAATAAATACTCTGGGTATCTCATATTACGATTTCCACAGCTTACGGTTTTTTATCATCAAATCTAACTTCTGTAATTAAGCAATTCAATATATTCCGTATTTTTCTATTAATATGACCTTATTCTATCACTAGATGAAGAATTTATTGCCAAATATTGTCTTCTTATTAAATAATAAACAAAGTTTAAAGGCTCATCTCAATGAAACTTGAAAATATCTAAATTTTACAATCTTTTTTACGACTAGCATGCTCTAATAATGAATTTTTCTAAATCACTAAATAGTTTTCAATTCAAAAGCAATAAATTCATGGTGGAACCAATAGATAGCATATATTTATAGTTTAGCAGAAATGCCGCTGTCTTATATTAGATGCCTATCTCATAATAGGGGCCTATTTTCCTCTCTCTCTCTCTCTCTCTCTCTCTCTCTCTCTCTATATATATATATATATATATATATATATATATATATATATATCTAACATTTCTCAAGATCAAGGTCATTGCAGCTTGTACTTGTTATTTTCATTTTTACGTAAAAATGAATTTTCAGTTCAAAAATGGAAATAAGAGGAATAATCTTCAATGGCCTTGATTTACCAAATATTATCCAGGATTCTGAATAATATTCAAGAGATTTTAGCCATCGATTGAACATCTTGCATAATGCCAGTGCCGATATTGTAATTTTCAAGCTTATAATTTAAAAAGTACTTAATAAAAAATAACTTTATTATAATATTTTCAAAAGTTCTAGACATCAAGTTGTTCTGAAATAAGATTCTTCCCTAGATTCTGAAATAAAAAATAGGGTATTTCGTTTAAAAAAATCTATTTTATCTGATCTTGGTGGCGACATCTACGATCATACTGATAAGATCAGTAAATAGACTATTTGAAACTATATAACTTTTGTATGAAACGTTTTTTTCAGAAATACTTACTTTTTAAGATATTTAAGAGATTCAGGACTTTTTGAATACCCTATATAATACCACGCGCATGCGAGGGTACGTATATATGAACAATCATAAGATTTAGTTACTTCTTTTTATATTGTTATACACTTTATAATAATTTATATTTTGCATTGTTTACATAAGGATTCGTGTAAACGATACGTAAAAAATCCTGTAATTATAATCTTGAAATATACGGCATAACCTTGTATTCAAAATATTTATTATACAATATATAATATATTGGATGTAGTAAAAAGAAATCCATTATTTTTGCATGAAATTGAATGGAAAAATAATGGATTTCTTTTTACTACACCTAATAGGGGAAATAAAAAACGAATGTATATTTATTTCGGTTATGCAACATAACATTATATTGTAGCTGCATAACAAGTAGATGACGCTTCATTATCCAATTAAAATATTATGAGATTCTTAATGTATATTAATATATTCAAGGTACTTTGAGAAAATTGAAGTTCTACAAAACTTTTCGCGAATATTCTAAAGTATTTATAACCATACATTGCAAAATATTTATACATTATATATAAAATTTCATCGTATAGAGTGAATAAATAACGAGTAACAGGAAACGTACATGATTGGTTATGTTATTGAATGCAAGTAGTATTTGTGAGATGGCCCTTAAGACGATAACACAGTCAATTGATTTTGACAATTATAGCGACTTGTTCTCCCCTCAGTAGCATCTGCGGCACGTGTCTTTCCAAGGTCTCCATCTTTCCCTCAATCTTCTTCACTATCACCTTAGAGATGTCTTTTTCTGCTGGCTCTACTCTGACTGCATCAGGACCTGAATCAAAGATGCAAATCGAGTTCTTGCGATATCTTGTTTGATATTAATTTCCTTCTCTCAGTTAACAAAGTATGACTACTTTGGAATTTTAATATATGATTGAGTGTATAAATATGAATGATTTTTCTCGTTCGTCATAATTGACGTAGCCGTTGTCGTTCTTTGTTCAATTAAAGTGGGAAACATATCTACTAGATAAGAAAAACGAAAATAGAGGGAAGTTGAATTCTGAAAAGGGAAGTTGAATTCATTTTTGCGCAATTTTATTTTTAAATGATAACAATATTCTCGTATGACTTATAGATGTGCATCAAAATGTATTATCAGTTTATTTTGCCCATAAATTGATCAATTGTATTTAAATTTATCATTTTGAACGTTAATTATTATATGAGTTAAAAATTTTTATTATTCTATTTCAATGTTATACATGTATATATCGTTAAAAATCTTGTAAGTTTGTACTTTGTATTTTGCAAAAAGCAATTTTTGTAACAATTCAAAAATTTTAATATTATACTTTTCATTTATATACATATTTATATACATTTATATACATATATATATATTAAAATTTTAAAAACAAGTTATGAAATTTTCAAATAATTTAATATTCTTGATTGCAAGTTTCTTAAGTATATAAATAAACTTTCTACAATTAGAAACTCTATAATAATGAGCCCATAGATGTATTATGATGATCAGAATAAAAAAATAGCAAATTTGTGAATATGAATCTTAGGCAGAAATTATCGGGAATATATACGATGTCGCAAATAAACTTCAAAAAGAAAATGCTTGATGAGGTCACTAAGAAAATCTAGGAAGATTGTTTATGTACCAGCACGTGTCCATAAAAGCGCGTGAGGACCGTGATAAGGGGGTTAGAGGAAACAGAAAGGCCAAGAAGGTCAAAAGAAGGATGGCAGGCACGAGGAACCAAAAGGACACGTGTACGTGGGATATTCATCGATCCTGCTCACTTCTAGGCTGTTTTCCAAGGTTGCCGGTCCTTTCACCCTCCCTTCTTAGCCTCATATCAACGACCTCGCGACCCCTCGTGATACTGACGTACCAAAGTACGCCAGTAGGTCAACTAACCCTGAACTCGGTGCGCCGAGAGAGAGAGAAAGAGAGAGAGAGAGAGAGAGAGAGATATTAATTGATTGATCTTTATTAGCTACAATGTGTGATACAATCTAATATAATACCTATTTATCCAAACCGCCAGACTTAAACATCCCATACATCTACATTGTACTATCTCTCTCCATTTCTCATATATGGCACTAGCGCTCTCTTAAAATTTTTTAAACTTTTTTCTGTTCTTATTTCATTAGATAAATTGTTGTAATATTTTAAACCCATCATATAACAACTCTGTTCCTCTATTCCTTTTTAGTTTTACATCTTTTAATATGTATATTTCCCTCTGATCTTGTTTGTCCTCCTTCTTCTCTTCTTATTATTCTCATTTTTTAAATAACTAGGACAATCTTCATTTACCATTTTATGTATCAAAATACAAACATTGTATTCAATTCTTTTCTTAATTCTTGATATAAATTGCAATGTTTTCCATTCTTATTCTGTAATTGCACCGTAATATAATTCCCTTTTGTAAATACTGCACATTATAATTATTTAAACTCATTTAACATAGACGAACAATATTCAAACAACGGAGTAATTATCGCTTTGTATACATCATACCTTATATATGATGTCAAATTCATACTAATTCGACGAAATGTCTCCGATTTCGATCCTATCTTTTTCCCCCAGATAGTTAACATGTGCTGCAAAATTTAAATTTCTATCTATAATGACACCTAGTATTTAATTTCATTAACCACTTCTAATGCTATATTTTCTATTTTTACTTTTATATTGCTTTCCGATACCTTTTTCCTACCTCTAACTAGTATAGTATTTTGTTTTATGCATATTTAAATCCATTATTTTTCAACCATTTCAATTTTTTGCATCTGTATATTAAGATTATCATTTATCTCTTGGCTTGTATGGCCTATATTAGTGCATCATCTGCGAATAATCTAATTTCACAATTTCCATAAACAACTCTCGTCAAGTCATTAATATGGAATAAAAATAATAACGGTCCTAATATTGATAATATTGATTTTGTGGAACTCCCAGCAATAGATCCTGACAAACTTTCATTAAATTTAACTCTTTGAGTTTAACTCTGTTTTCTAAATAACTTTTAAACCAACTAAGTACTATCCCTGTAATCCCATAACTTTTCATTTTCTTTAACAAAATATCTTTATCTACTAATTCCCTTTTTAAATCTAAAAATACAACTCCTATCATCTTTCTTTTACTTATACTTCTTTTTCAACTCGATATAACCCATTGAAGGGCAGTTTCACATGAGTGTCTCGCTCTAAACTAATTGACACTCTTTTAATAATTATTATCCTCCAAATAGTTAACTAATTGACTGTGAACTATTATTTCTAACTTTTTAATTAATATCTTCTCATAAATCGATACCTTATTTATAGGTCGAAATTCTTCTATTTTTGGTGTTCTTTGTTTTTTTTTGGTATAGGAATTACAATAGCTTTTTTTCACTCATTTGGGAATATTCCCTCCTTTAAGGATCTATTTCAATATTTCATAATTTTATAATATATAATTTTATACTTACTATTGTTACCATCCTTTTCATTATTTCAACAGTTATTCCTTCCTCTGTACCACTTTTGTTTCTTAATCTATTAACTATTCGATTTAATTCGCCTACATTAATTGTACTACACTAAAAACTTCAAATTTACTTTCAGTATATTTATCTATTATTAATTTCCAATGTATCATCACTTTCTAAAGTCCCTGATATGCTATCTACAAAATACACACTGAATCTCCCTGTATGTATTATCTCTACTCGTACTACTCTTTAGCAGCTCCAAGCGATCTCCTTTGTCTAGGATTTTTTTTATTTTTATCTAATCTAGATTTTAAATAATTTCTCTTGGCTTTTGTTACATTCATCAACCGCTTTGTTTCTCAGTTGACGAAACAATTCTCATTATTACTCTTGCTTATTCGAGCTAGTTTATAGATATATTTCATCTCTTAGATTTACCATTTGACGGATCACCTCGGAAAATCATTCCTTATCTCGCCACTTTGCAGTGTAATTTTCTTTCTAGGCGCAACCTCATCAAGACACTTTACAATCGCATTTATACTTAAATTCACCAAATTATTAACATTATTACCTTCGACAACATGTACATTACAATCAATCATTTTCATAAATTTTTCCATATCTATCTTCTATAATTTCTACATACAATCGTTTCTATTCTCACTCTTTTTCGCACTTACATCCCAATATAAGACAATCATTGAGTAAGGAGAGAGAGAAAGAGAGAGAAGGAAGGAAGGAGGGAGGGAAGGAGGAGGGAGGGAAGGAAGGAGGGAGGGAGGGGAGAGAGAGAGAGAGAGAGAGAGAGACTCAGACTTGCTTTTTACACGACGCTATAAACGACAACGAGAGGGAGAGAGTTATTAGTCCTAACACGAGTTTTTTCTCGTTGCTTCGCAACACTGTGCTTACGGAGCTACATTAACTTCTTAAGAGATTTATTTATTTCCTTATACTTACAATTCAAACAAACCGCACAGAAACCTTTCCTTCTAAACTTAAATTAACAAAATATATGAAATCTGTATTTTATAAGAAAATAATTTTGATCGTATTGTTATTTAAAGTAAAGCTTCGGTAGTTTAAAAGCTTAGGACGCTTGTACAGAATATAAGAGATCTGGATTCGACTCCCTCGAGGTAATATTTTTCGCAATAAATTTATTTATACAATAGTTTTTCAGTTCATTAACATCTTTCTAATAGGATGCCAGATTGGCATTAAATTATTAAATTGTTCATCAATTTAATTTGTGATATTACTATAGTAGTATAATTGCGTTTCTAAGTCCGAAAAATCATTTCAGCGCACTTCAAATGATTACATATTTATAAATTTACATATTTATAAATATAAATTTACATAGAAATTATTTAAAAAAAAAAAGGATCTAAGATTCAGCTTCGACTAGTAATAGGCATTAAACTCTTACTTGTTGTGTATTTACATATACTTAATAAATAATTTATTATTATTTATTTGAAGTAGTTTTTTAATAAATTGAGTAATCATAGAAATGTTTAATTTTTTTATATAATGAAGTTAAAGTACCGAAATTGATGTGTGCAAAATTTTACAATAGATTAACGATGAAATAAAAGAAAAAAAAAAGTTGAAAATATAACTTCTCACATATAATTTAGTGACAGATAAGGCTCGCAGAACTTCTTTGACTAACTGCACAAAAACCATAAACTTTTCTCAAAAACGAGATTATAATATTTTTAAAAAATTACGATTTTAATGATCACAAAAAAGTAATAGGTCAACGACCATTCTGGAAAGATATTCACACATGCATGAACTTGCATATAAATTTAATCTCGAAAAGTAAATACAATTTCATTTTGCTTTCGTTTGATGAAGATGCAGTTCTTGATTTACTCATATGTTCCATGCTATTTCATTAAGATATATGTTTAATATTTTATCCAAATTATGCAGATATTTGTACTTTTGGATGGACCTTGATAAGGCACCTCTAATTTTCGACATTTTACTAAAGAACTTAAAGCATGACATGATTGAAATAATTTGTTCATAACTGTTGTATTTTTAATGAGATTCAACAATGCAAAAAATAATTTTAATAACTTTTGCATATATGAATTAATATCTGCACTGTTTTAAATTCATACACTATAGGAAAAAAAAATTAGCTTTCAGCAAAACTATTAATTAAGGAATTTTTTAGTAACCAAATATTTTGTTTATAAAACAAGAAATTTAGTTATTTTTGCAAAATAATTTAGGTATGTAAAGTTAACACTTCTACAATACTCAAGAATTCTGATTAGAGATCCCAATTCCTTTTGACGAGACAAAAAGTTCCCTACAGTTTATAACAAGAGTTCCGTATTTAATAATAATTTTTTAATAATTTAAAAAAAAAATGACGTGCTAACTTCTTTCCAAAATTCAAGATCGAATAGTTTTGAGCGGTTTGTGAATATCTAGAGTTCCTGATGCATAAAAAAAATTTCAAAAATAAAAAAAATAAAAAATTTTTGAAAAATTAATTTTTAAATATAGTAATTCTGATTGGAATTCCCCTGTTTCCTAAGGAGACGAAAAGTTTTCTATAATTTATAACGCGAGATTCGCTTAATAACGATTTTTAAATAACTTTTAAAAAATGAGTAATAATTTTTCAAAAAATAATTTTATAAAATGCTAACTTCTTATCGAAATTCGAGCTTGAATAGTTCTGAACGGTTTAATAGTTCTATTTTATGAATATCTAGAATTCCTGATATATAAAAAATAATTTTGACATATAATAAAATTAATAAAAAATATTGAAAATGTTTGAAAAAAATTTTTTATACAATAATTCTATGACATGTCAATTGATTTAAAACTCATCAAATAGGAAATAGGAATTCTGACCATAACGGTCTAATCTTTTTAATGCTTAATTAATTTAAAGTGAATTAATATATGTATACATATATATATATATATATATATATATACCACATTGTAATTACTACGTGCCGAAATTTTTTCGAACTTGAAACGTAGCTAAACT
>Ga0157363_1004741_pt1 | contig 12595 bp, 11 predicted proteins | sample AttsexASBM1_FD_111477 | JGI IMG/M metagenome (GOLD analysis project Ga0157363, IMG submission 111477) | Fungus gardens microbial communities from leaf cutter ant in Ribeirão Preto, State of São Paulo, Brazil - Atta sexdens ASBM1 | ecosystem: Host-associated > Fungi > Mycelium > Unclassified ...
ATTCATTGTATCGACCGGTTGAGAACGGTAGTCCAGCCCTTCCTGATTCATCTAGATCTCGAATCCACCTTTTCGTTGTTGATCAGGCGTGGCTATGTTGGGCGGAACCCCACTTCGCCGACTACGGTCCGTCATCTGCACTCGCTTTCCGGTGCCCGGCGATACCACGATGGCTTCAAGTCGACTGCTGAGACATTCAGCCTAGTAGGGCTTAGCGGCATTGGAAAATCGACGGCGCTGCATGCAATCCTGAGCCTCTATCCCCAAACCATCCGCCATCAGCGGTATGAGGGAAAGCAGTTCGTTCAAACACAGATCACTTGGCTAAAGCTCGACTGCCCCCGTGATGGATCGCTCGGCGGCTTTTGTCAGCAGTTCTTTGTCGCTGTGGGCCGGGCTCTAGGCGATGAGGATTACCACAAGCGCTACCGCCCCAGGAACATCAATGACGCGCTACAGCGAATGGAACAGGTCGCTAGTACCTTCTTCATTGGAGCACTCTTGATTGACGAGCTTCAAAACCTCCATCTAGCGAAAACAGGTGGCAAGGAAAGCATGTTGAATTTCTTCCTGAACTTAGTTAATAACCTGGGCATCCCGGTGGTTTTCATCGGTACGAATTCGATGATTAGCCTGTTTTCAGGGGTTATGCGTAACGCGCGGCGGTGTTGTGGAGCAGGCGTCCTGGAGTTCAAACGCTTCGAGAAGGAGGACGAAGAGTGGCGTATGCTCGTTGAAAACTTGTGGGACTATCAGTGGTGCCGGCAAAAGTCGGAGCTTACAGGTGAGGTGTTCGAGGCGTTGTACGAGCATACTCAGGGCGTTACGGACTTCTTGGTTAAGCTGTTGGTGCTCAGTCAGCGCTACGCCCTGCAAAGTGGTTTGGAGACAATTGACCCCGAGTCGATCGCATTGGTCAGCAACACCAAAATGCAGATTCTCAAGCCTGCACTGTCGGCGTTGCGCAGTCGGAACCCGGCGCGAATGCGCCAGTTCGATGATCTGCTGCCGCTCGAGGAGCAGTTGAACGACATGATGGCTTTCACGGGCGAAGCTAGAACTGGCGGTTTGGCTCTGCTCCGTGCGGTAAATGCCCGTGGCTTGTGCGACACAAAGGCCGCCGAAACGGACACCGCAAAAGGTAACCAGCATGCACTTGCTGCAGTGCCGGTTGAAAAATCGCAGGCGCGCGAATTGAGCCAAAGTAGTGACCCGCTTGCGGCGCTCAAGGACGCCGGGTGGATCAGCACCGACCTCTTTGAATTTTCTCCGTCCTATAGTCGAAACTGATCAAAGGTGACGAAATGGGGCAAAAATTCTATTTCTTCCCCGCCGCCTTACCGGACGAGACGTTGCATAGCATCCTGTCCAGATATGCCCGACTGTGCGGGTTGAATGGTAATCGGTCTGCCTTCGCAGGAATGGACGGGGCTGAGACGTTTTCCCAGAATGTAGCCTTCCCATGTCGACTAGCAAACTTGGTCGACGCCCTGCCTTTCGGTAGTGATTTGACGGTGACAGATGTCATCGGCCGGCACACCTTGCTGCCCTATTTTCAGCCCTTCATGGCGCAGCAGCAGGTCAATGATGTCTGCGCCATGATGGCCGGCCACGATAGCTCGCTGAAGTTCAGGCTAGGTGTGGTAGCTAGTCGATTGGAATCGTCGAGCAGAATTAGGTTTTGCACCACGTGCGTGGAACAGGATCTGGTCAACACCGGCGCGGCTTATTGGCATCGGGTGCATCAATTGCCAGGGGTATTGGTATGCCCTCATCATGGAACAGTTCTTTGGGTGTTGGACGATGGCTGGAGCCGTGACAGTCGGCAATTGTACTTACCTGATGATGATGCCTTGCAGCAGCGAAGCCGGTTACTGACCATTCCTGTTGCAGCGCAATCATTGTTGCGCCATATCGCAGAGCGTTCGCTGCAGTTGCTTGGTTCCGGAGTGGTCGCTGTGTCACCCGATCAGTTACGGATGATCTATCTGCGTAAGGCTGAAGCTCAAAGCCTGGCGAGTCCTTCTGGTCGACTGCGGTTGAAGCCTTTGGCGCGGCACATGTCTGATTTTTTTAGCACACTGCCGCCGTCATGGGAGTACTCGGTGTTGAGCTCGCCTGAGGGTGAGCAACCTGCCTCCTGGGTTACCAAGCTGTTGCGAAAACCGAGAGGGACCCATCATCCGCTCAAACACATACTGCTTGCCCAGGCTTTGGAAATCTGCAATGAAGAGTTGCTGGCTGCTGCAGAGCTCCCGCCGAGCCCTAGCGGCCTACTTCAGAAACCGTCCCCTCCCTCCTTGATCGCGCTACAGCATGCATTTGTGAGGCGTCAGAGGTTCCAGGATGAGTATCAGGTGCGCCTATCACACGCGTGCGTGGATTATGCGTGGCTATATCGGAATGACCGGACCTGGCTAAGGCAGCACATTGCACTTAACAAGCGTCTCCGTGAGGATAGTCGCAAGGCAGCAGTCAGCTTTCGCAAACTGGATAGTATTTTAGCAAAGCGCATCCTCGACTGCGCCGCAACTTTTCGTAGTCATTTAGGTAAACCGGTCTGGGTATCCCGTACTAAAGTGGGCAGGCACCTGCACACACTGTCCAGGTTTGAAAAGCAGCTTGATCGATTGCCAGAGTGCGCAGCGGCGCTGGCCGCTGTTTGTGAAACACGTGAGCAGTTCCATGCTCGGCGGCTTAGATGGGCGGCAGCTGAGTTGCGCCGTCGAGGCAAGTCCATCACCCTCACGTCATTATGCTTGATGGCGAGCATTCGACCTTGCAAAGAGGCTTTGCACGAGCTTTCTGCGCAACTCCGTCGGCCAATCTAATCTGCTCAGTCCAAAGGTATTGGAAGCGCCGAATTCCATTGGAGACGCTACTTCTGGTCTGAAGCTCCATAAAGCCTTGCAACAGAAATCGTGTGGGGCACGCCGCCTGATGGACAACCGATGCATTGCTCGGCTTAGTTGCCATGTAGAGGGTGGGTTGAAATTAGGGCGCGCGCGATCTTCGGCGAGACACCTGACCAAGCTTGGTCCTGCACTCTATTCAAAGCTTGCTGCGTCGAAATGGCTTGAATCGTTTGCGTTGTCAGATCATAGACGCGAAGGTCCAATTCTATGGCACGAGAAACTTGCCGGCTCCAGTAGAACCTCCCATCTCCTGTGATCGAATCCTCCGCCAGCAAGACGTCATAGTCTTGGACGAGGTAACTGAAAAGAACCGTCCGCGAAATGTCGCGAAGCGCCGCCGAATGACGGATGCTAGCCGATCGCCAGACGCGATGTTGAGCAATTAAGCGGCTACTGATTTCCGGAATGCTGAGTAAATTGATCTTGGCGTAATAGGCTATGGAGGCCTGAGAATCGTCTAGCAAGGCGATCTCGAACTCCTTAACGCGGTCTTCTTCCAGCCTGTGGTTGACGCGGATCAAACGGTAGCCAGGCTGGGAGCTATAATCTGCGCTTTCACTGATATCGCTGAACCCGTCAGCCACCGTAAGGACGGCGTAAAGCGCATGATTGTCTGCGGTGCGCGTGAGTAGCTCTGCCAGTGAAGTGCGCTCTTTTTCAGAAAGGTGCATGGCGGTGTCTCGGGGATAGCCGGATCGCTGTTAGCCCCTAAGCTAACGGAAAGACCATAGCACCACAAATGCTCTCGATGCCCTCTCGCTCGTATGACTTAGGAAAGTCTCTCGCGTTGTGCCTGGATTTGCTCTTGGTAGGCGTGTCCGCCCATGGGCATGTCGTGCCCTGGAGGACCGTTCCATTGTCGTGTCACGCCGGTCAACTTCAACAATTGCTGAGGATCTAGATCGGTGCATGTGAGCTTCTCCAAGTCCCACTCGAAGAAATTCACTATCGCAACCCATGCTTGCCTTGGGGCTGTCGAGAGCATGTCATGGCTCGTGCTCGTAGGCGGAAGGTTCAGTCGCGCCATCTCGGCGACAGCCCACACTATGCGTCTAAGCAAGAAATGCCATCTGGACTCCATATGGAGCTCAAGCTGATGAGACACTAGCGGAAAACGCTCTTTTCTCTTGGTTGTGGTCAATCTCACCGCTGCAGTGGGAAGTAGGCCAAGAATGTTAGTAATATTCGCACGCTTCTGGTGCTTTGAGATCTCATACAGCCCGTCAATGTTGGTTGAAATGGTATCTGCCAAAGACTTATCACGTGGATCCGCTGTAGGCTCTTTTCGGATCACTGATTGCTCAGACCCGCTGAGAACACTCTGTAGCCAAGCCTTGTCATTTTCGATGAGCCACCGAGTAGCTTGATATTGGTGCTCCCACATGTAGTCCACTCCGCTCGCTGGCTTCGCTTCCAGCAGCATTCGAATCTTTGCGCGAAACGCAGTCCGTTTATTTTTTACGTCTGGTTGTGTTTTCACAGGCGCCACGGTCTTGGCGTGGCGACCTAATTGAAACTCCTCTCTCAAACGCTGCTGTAGGGTATCTGCGTCGCCAAAGAGATGATGACAAATCAGGATGTGGCGAGCTAAAGGCATATCGATCTGCCCGCGGGTTGTGGTGAACCTGATCCACTGATGGCGCTTCCCTGCAGCATAGGCCCCATCTATACGGGACAAACTCTCTTCACCATATGTCTGTTCGATGCTTTGCATGAGCTTGGCTTTATTGATCAGTTCACCGCGTCCGTATCCTTTTTTCACCGACTGGCGTCGGTAACAAGATGATAGTGTTTGCCATGAAATCGCTGGAAGATTGAATTGAAGTACTTCATAGGAAAATAGAGCATAATTCTTGTCGATGTCACTTGCCTCGGTGCTGTTGACCGGAGCGAGCGCATTCCAACCACATGCACAATCATCAAGGAAGTTGGAAAGTAGCTTTGTGCTTCGTACAAATGGGTGAGAGCACTTGGGGCATGCGCTGCTCAATAAGAAACCATGGCGCCAACATGCTGAAACGCCTGGCAACTGATGTGCTCTGTGCATATAGGCATGTCCTAGATTCAGCATGTCATGCTGAATGCAGGCTAAACAAAATTTTCCTTTTTGATGGACCAATCCTTCTCTGCGCGGCACACGAGCAACGCCTAATGAGTCTCTGGCAATCGCCGAGTCGATGGCTAAGCCAGAAAACGGTCGATAGGCAGGGAAAGCGGTGTTCATGTTGATCAGTTCTTGGAGATTGCTTCCAGCGTCTCCTGGAAGCCTTTCCGCCAAAGTTTCCAGCTGCTTCGGCAGAATTCCGAACATGAAGGGTGCTGTCCCAAATAGATCCCAGAATGTCTCACTCTCTCTTTTGTTTCCAGAGAGAAAGTGATAGCGGCTGACTCGGGAGAGTAGTGTTTCATCGGGCATCGATGAGGGGAAGAAGAGTAAGCTGGACATGGCTGATGGACTTGAGTGCAGTGGCTAGGTCTAGGCGTTTGATAGTGACGCTGACTCTTTTAACACACGAAACTCTGTACCGGGGTTAGGATCTTTTTAGTTTTTTTGGCAATCGGCGACGTGTCTCCGTTCCTCATGACAGTTACGGAGATAGCAATAATCCTGGGTGAGCCCATCCGCAGCGCCGTGGGCTCTCCTACGACCCATTAGGAAAGGTGCAGCACAGTTTGAGCTGATGCTTTCAGATGTGAGCTTGCGGCACCGCAGTGACCAGCACTGAGCATTTGTGAAAGGCGTTAGGACGGGCACGACTTTGATCAGGGCATGCTTCGCAGTATGCTGCGAAAAAGCATTGGAGTTGAGCCCATGATAAACAGTGAACGCCTTACCGGTGAGCAGTGCTCGGTCGGTCTGAAGGTTGCGCTTCGAATCATAGACGCGTGGCGAGCGACACCAGGGCAAGCCTGCAGAATTCTTCGGATTTCACCTTCGACCTTCCGCCGCGCAGCGCGAGGAATCGCTTGCGGGAGCAGACTCGATTCAGATCAGCAGCAGCGAATCGGATTGGTGCTCGGCATTCACGCTGTTCTGAGGTCGGCTTTCAGTCACCAGAACAACGTGCAGGGATTCCCAGGCTTCAAGAATTCCAACCCGTTTTTTGAGGGGCGTACGCCGCTTGAGGTCATTGCCCAAGGCGACATGATCTCTCTATACGAGACTTATAAGCGCATTGAGCAGATTCACTGCGGTGAGGTCATGACTGATGAACGTCAGCCGCAGTGACAAGAGGGATGACGTCTAGGCGACCAACCGAAGTCGAGGGGCGAGTACGAGGTAGTCTCGGGGCATCGTCGCCAAAATCGATGCAATTTTATCCTGCGGCAGTTCGCTAGCAAGCATTGCTTCGAGCTTCTGCAGCCGCTCTTGTACCGCGCGAACGCGATCCCATTGGATGCTGTATCTCTTCGCAGACACTTTCTGCTCTACAAGCATCAGGTGACGGCTGTGGTCGTAGGTGTAGCGCATCGTGACCTTGCTCGGCGACCCATCATCATCGGAATCTTGGAACGTCAGCTCGAAGACTAATCCTTGAACCGTTTTCTGAGCTGACGAATCTACATAATCGTCCTCAAAGAGGTTGTCGATCAGCTCGCTGGGTTGAACGCCGCGGGTTATGTGAAGAGTCGTGAGCTCATCAACCAACGATTTGATGGATTCGAGACTCATTTCAGCATACTCCTCAGTTCACCCATGATGATAACCACATGCTCGATCGATTTGGTCAGTGAGCTATTGTCGCGATCTGCGACCTTTCCGAATTTCTTCGCCAGCTTGGCGTTGATAAGGCTCACCAGTATACCGTCGTTCGGCATGTTGGGTTTCGCGACTGGCAGGTGATTTTTGAATATCGGATAAAGGGTAGAAGCTTTTTCTTCGATTTGCAGATCGCTGAGCAACGTCGCGACTTCGTCTTGGGCCTTCTTCGTCAAGATCCCGCGGAGCTGCTTGCGCGCAATCTCCGGACGCTTGGCTACGAGGTTAGGGTCGATGGCCTGCGCTGCGATCCTTGTCTCGGCGTCGAGGAAGAAGCTCTTGAGTCGTGCCAGTTGGTCTTCGTCGTAGTTCTCCACCCCTGGTATGGCCTGAACCTTTTGCGCCGCAAGTGATTGAACCTCTGCTCTTTTCTCGGAGAAAATCTTGTTGAAGTCGAGGTCGCCGAGATACGAATCCTGGTCGCTCACAAACGCATCGGATGACGATACACCTGCCAGGCCATGCTCCTTATGAGCGTAGTCCTCGTCTGTAATGGTGTATTCCCGCGTACGCTGGTGTTTCGCCGCATCAACCTCGGTCTGAAAGGCGGCCCACATGTCGTCCAAGCCTGTTTCTTCGTGATAGATCACAACGGCATTGTTGTCGATCTCAAAAGCCGCGATCTCCTCAGCAGGTATGGCTCGCAGGACCCGTCCTATGATCTGTGCAAAGGCGTTGTTGCTGCGATAAGGCCGGAACAGTGCGAGAACCGTAAGATACCGGTGATCATAGCCTTCCATCAGCATGTTGACCGAAATCACGACATTGCATTCATGGTTATCAATCGCTCGGAAGGCCGCGTCAATTTCCGACTGCTCCATCTCACTGTGTACGATCGAAGAGGTTAGATTCTTGGACTGGTACCAAGTGCGCAGGTCCTCGGCATGGCTGATGCTGCAACCGACGGCGAGGATCTTGTGAGGTACTTTTGGGGATGAGCTCTTTAGTTCTTCCAGCCTCAAAACGCTTTGATCTATAACGTCAAGTGAGCATTCTTTGGACAGCGCAACGCTTCGTTGGACCCACTCGCGGTCCTTGATTTCAAGGACTTGCTCTTTTGAGAAGCGCTCGTTTGGTCGATCAGCGATCGTGAAATAGAGCTCATGGGCATTGACGGTCTCTTTTCTCAGCCACTTCACGTAGCGATCACGCATCACCTCCGACAGAGGCGTCTTGTGGATCAGCTTCCCTGGCACCTCTTGATTGTCACCGCGGAATGGTGTGCCCGTAACGAAGATCTTCTTCGCCTTGGAGAAGTGGGCCAGCGTCTTTTGCCAGCTGCTTGCCGGGGCGTGGTGCCCTTCATCAATGATGATAAGGTCGAAGAAATCAGACGGCACTCGCTTGGTCAGCGACAGGCCCCGATCGTTATGTACCTGCTGGATGTTCGAGTAGACGAAGTGGGCCTGCTCAAGGCTGGAGGGGTGCGTATCTGAATTGAATTCACAGGTGACCGGAAGGTCCTCAGCACTGAAAATTACATCGAAATTGATCCAGAAATTGTCTTCGAGCATTTCTTGAGTCTTTCGAATGCTCTGCTTCGTGACCAAGCCTGGCGTGATGATCAGTACGCGCCCCTTCGCCAGCCCGAACGGTACGATCGAAATCAACCCGCTTTTCCCAGTTCCTGTCGGCAGAACTATCAATGCGTCCTCGTTGGAGTCGGCGAAATGCTCCAGAGTCTTGCTGTAGGCTTCGATCTGTGGGCTACGCAGTTTGCTGTTACCAAAGATGTTGGCTGCCGTTTCGGTGAAGTAGTTCATAGACAGTCGGGTTTCCTATCAATGGCGCGCGCCAAGGTGCCCGTGCGCAGGGAGGGCGTACGAGAACGAGAAGACAGAGGTTGGAGAGGAGGGAGTCCAGCGAACCGTAGCATTGAAATATCCATATTTCGGGTCAGCGTCTTCTGGAGGCGCTGATAGCTGAGCCTGTTGGCTGCAGATGATTGTAGCGCAGTGCCATCAGGCTTTGAGTTTTGATTTACGGGAAACGCATTCATCGCAGCCCTAGAGCCGGACGCTAGTCGCCCGTCTTCGCTACATTTTCCCAGCAAATACTTGCTCGGCTGGCCGCGTAAGCTATTTTTGGCCTGTAAGCCCTTGGCCAGCATCTAAAAATCAAGGCCTACGACGCATCGTGAGTGCCCTCGATTTTCCAGGCCAATGCTTCTTGGCTGTCTGGGAGGACGACCATGCTCCAAATTCTCGATTCGTCAGACGGATGGGGAAACGCGGCATGATCGAGCTGAGGGTCAGATCACCTTGTTCATGGCGCTTTGAGCTCAGGTCAATGGTGTGAGGCTCTCAAATCCCGTATAGGTATAGGCGTGTCTCATCCTGACGGAGTCTTCCAGATCCGTGGCAGCTAGGTCGCTTAGGCTGTCAGTGATGGCGATTTGCCATTTTTGTGACAAAATTTCATCAGGCCCAGCATTTACACCTTGATGTCAAAACGATAGCTTACGCACCATTGTGATTGTGTTCACACCTCATACGTCTATCAGTAGGCCCAGAAATGCGTTTGGTTAAACTGTTATCATCACGTTGTGACGGCTTGGATTGCATTGCGTCAAACATGACCTAACCTGCTCGCATGAGACTACGCAGGCGAACCAACAGGCAACCGGAAGCGTCATAGGGGTTGGCGATCATCGCCAGGTGGTGAGAAGGCGCCACCCACATGGTCCACCGCGACAGATGCGCGGTTGAACGGAATCGGGACAAGAAGGTACGTAGAGGCTAAATGTCTAAATTGGAATCGAGGTTTGCCAAGCATATCCACCTCTCGAGAGGTAGGAACGCTATCGATCGCTTGCTTCTCGGCTTTGAATGGGATGCAGAGCTGGATCAAAGCGCTATGGTCAATTTGTCGACCATCGTTCGCGATATCGCTGTGCTTCCCCGTTGCATCGAAATCAGGTCCGCTGAAAAAGAGATTGCGGATCCAAAGCCGGATTTCTCTGCATTCAATGACTCTTCGAATTTGACACATATTATTGCCGACGATGGAGAGGGCTCCGACTCGGTTGATACTGAAAAAACCATTGAGCTCAATGTTCGCGAAAATGGATTCATGATCCTGCTTAATGGTGTAGCGCACTCCGATTGGGAAAATAGCCGCACTCGTGCGTTAGAGACCTCTGAAGCTGCAGTTACTGAGCTTTTGAATAAGGTTTTACCAGAGTCGATAGGGCTTAAAGTCGTTACAAGCTTCGAATTTGATCGCGAGCTTCGCTTTGATGAAATTTTGAATGATCAAAGTGATTTTATTCCGGCATCTACATTCAATGGCGGTTCATACTGGCGATTTGAACATTCGTTTTACGAACCGCTCGCTAGCGGTAAAGCTATTAAGACAACTTTTCACTTGTTGCACTCCCCGTCAACCAATGATAGGGACAGACTTGTTATCAGTTGCCTGCATCGTTTGATTTTTGGTGATCCTGCACCTATTACCTCAGATGTGCTGCATGATGCGTATGAAAAGTTATACAAAAAACACCAAATGATCGTTGCCTCTCTCCTAAGTGAAGATGCTGGAGAGTTTTTTGGCTTAAAGCCGGAAGGTGACAATTATGCATCCTAATACTCATGATTTTGTAGTTAATCAGGCTTTACTTGTCCGTCTGGCGAAAGAAGACAATGCCGATCGCGATTGTTTTTACCGCCGGCCTGAGGTAGGTTCGATTAATAGCGGTTATCATAGCGTATCGGTCGTGAATGCACGCTCGCCCGCTAGTCATCGGTCTTTCTCCTACCCTGAGGGTATCGGTTTCCTTGGCGGCGACCGATGGAACGACTCGTCTTGTGTTAGCAAAGCACGTAGTTTTCTTAGCGAATATCCGACTTATTATGGTGAAGAGCTAAGTGTTCAACTTGTGTTGAAAACTGCACACTTTAGCGAACATGTCGATCGTACGAAAATGTCGGCTTTGATCATTGGCGCTCACTTTTATGAAGCCAGTGGTGCTCCCGACTATGATAACGCATTCGCACGCCTTACCGACTTCGAGAGTGAAGAACCTGACTGGGATGGTATGAATGGTCAGCCTGCTGATGGTCACACCGCTCAAGCCGTTAAGCAGTTGTTGAACCTTGCTCGAGACCTTTATATTTCAAGGCCCAGCTTGACGTTGAGCAATAACGGCGCTGTTTCAGTGATTTGGAAAGATAGCACTAGATTTGCTACCTTGAAGTTTAAAGGACATGATCAATACTCTGCCATTGTGTTAGTTGACCGAAAACCGTTTATAACCATGACCTGTGCGGTAGGCCAGTTACCACAAGAACTAGAACAATTTCTGATCGAGAGTTTCAAGGAAGATGTCACAACTCATTTGCCCGAATTGCCAACAGGTCTTCGCTAGTTCGCTAGGGAGGCCAACTGCAGCCCAAAAACTTTCTAAGATTTTGGAGTGTACAGAATGCAATGCTGAGACCCACTCGACGACAGAATGCTCGCCGGGCGTCGTGCTCAATGATGAAATGGTGGCATCTTGCGCTTGTCATCCTTACCACGTTCTGGAAGACGGGAGCCTCTCGCCCGAAACTGTTGCCCATGCTTACGCGCAGGGTATGTCTGTCACTAGGTTGAGTAAGGTGGAAACCGGGGAAGCGCATGTCATGAACTTCTGCGCTACCTGGTTCACTGGCCAAGGGAAGGGCGCACGCGGTAAGAAGAAAGCTGTGGGTATTGCGGTTGTACGTACTGGCGATGCCCGTGAGGTCTTTTACGATACCGGTGGTCAAGCGTTCAAGGTCTACGATACCGCGAACCCGACCATGGGTTTTCATGCAGATATTTTTGCAACAGATTTCTTTGGGAATTCTGAAGAGCTTTCGCTAGAAGATCAGGCGGTACGATTGGCCGCTCAAATGGCTTTGATCGATAAGATGGAGCTGAAGCCGCTTCCGACATGAGTGTAGCTAAGCCCTCTGCTTGGTTCTGTGATCTACATTCTAATCTTGTGCAAGTAAATCCTCCCACCGAATTCAAAGGGTTATGGTCGATAGCAAACTCGCGCTCGACCGCTTGGATCTAAAGATGTCTGCCTCATGGTGATATAACGCGAGACTCACTAAAGTAGTATTCATCTTTTCCAAAAATCGCTTACGACCCGCCATGCGATTGAGCCTTTAGCTCCAGAACGCCTTGTCTAATTTCTATCATCTCTAAATCAGTGACGAGATGTTTTTTTGCTTGTCATACTCTCTAGGTGGAAGGAGCTGGCAGCGGCTGTGAGGAATTCGGCTTCCTGACGCAGTTTTTCTAAGTCCTTTGCGGGAGCGCTGCCTTGAGCTTCGGCATACCTACGTTGGGCAGCTATGGCAGTTTCCCAGAGCTGAAACTGCTGCTGGATCTTCACAGAATCAATCTCGCTCATCTCTATGCTCCTCGCAATTGTGAACAGTCTCATCACTATAGCCTTCTGAAGAGACTTGAGGCTAAAGTCATCTGACAGATACTCAGCTTCGCGCACGCAATGGTTTATCTCCAATGCTCAGGAGCAGTTGAAACCCGTAGCCGTTTGGCGCGCTCTTTGAAAGCCCGCTCACCACCTTCCAGAATTTCGCAGACGTGCTGTCTGATGATTGGATTTTCGAGGCTGCCGCTCACATAGGAAATGATAGGTAGCTGTCCTGGCCGGTGCGAACCGCACTGAGCGACAATCACTTGGTCGGCATCAGTATTAACCACTAGGTTGGCGTTGTGCGTCACGATGATGATCTGACGCCGTTTCTTTGCTTCTCGGAAGCGATGCACTAGCTCCTGGAAGATCGATTGTGGGTCTAGGTTTTCCTCCGGCTGGTCGATGATCAGCGGTCGGTCATCTTCCGCATCGATGGCGAGGTACAGCAGTAGCAGCACAATACCGCGGGTGCCTGGGGATAATTGCTCAATGCCCACACCATCGTATTGA
>Ga0157363_1004742_pt1 | contig 12594 bp, 10 predicted proteins | sample AttsexASBM1_FD_111477 | JGI IMG/M metagenome (GOLD analysis project Ga0157363, IMG submission 111477) | Fungus gardens microbial communities from leaf cutter ant in Ribeirão Preto, State of São Paulo, Brazil - Atta sexdens ASBM1 | ecosystem: Host-associated > Fungi > Mycelium > Unclassified ...
TCGTATATATTAATTTATCATTTTTGTACTAATTGATCGGAACCATTTTATCATTTTTGTACAATGCATCAATTCTTCTTATTGAAAAGATAAAAGCCAAAAGTTTTCACTATATATAACCAATACTGTTGCGTTTTTGCTTGAGTAAACTCTTCCTTATGGAAAAAGAAAATAGATTGTCATTTATACTGCTTGTGGAAGTTCTCCTGGATATCGATGTTCTCGCGACACAATTATTTGACTTTGTCGTTAACTCTGTGTTGTCCAACAAGTTTTCCTTGTCGTCAGTATTGAATACTTTATCTTCTGGAATGCATATTCTAGAGTGTATCTTGTTGAATGAATCAATCCAGTGTCTTTTTTTGTGCCCATCTTCCATTATAAAAGAAAATTCTCCGATCTTAAAGCAAATTTCTGCAATACTTTTATCTTCCACTTGCACACACATCTGTTCCTTGGGTATGACAGGAAATGATGCGTTGTACTTTTTGTTAACGCGCCGTGTAGGGCGAGTTATCACAAAACAAGTGTCGAAAAGAAAACAATGATATTTCTGCAAACATATGATAATTGTATCAAAAAAATCTACTGAAATAATATTTATATATGCGTTATCTCTTGTATTGAAATTGAAATTAAACTTACTATCCCACGTGTATCCTTAAGCTGACCCTCTGTAATCAACTCTGTGGCGTTGGCAATGCATTTTTCAGGATCGTGTTCAATCTTCGCGTTTATTTTTGATTGAGCAAGCTTGCACTCGGCATTGCCCATGATAAAATCGATATTCTTCAGCAAGTCGAAGAATATGTTACTCGCCTCTTTCAATGGCAAATGATCTGCGTCAGCAGCAGGCGTATATTTTAAGATCTCCTTTATTAACAGTGGATACTTCACGATCCTTGAACGTGGCACATCCAAATAGGTCCACAGGTCGACGGAATGTGGTGATTCTAGGCGCTTCTTTAAAAACGACTGAAACCTCTTATTGGTAAATCTCTTCTCTTCCAATAAATGCCTCGCCCAAATTAATGTTCTGCATCTTTCCAAATATGGTTTCTTTAATGTTGACAACTGTGAATAGAATGAAATTAATGTCATACATGATGCACAATGGGATATCATGTCTCTATGAGAACGACGGACTTGTAATTGATGATTCTCGGGTGTTCGATCTTTCATTCCGTAATCCATGTAAATTAAGTATAGAAAAGGAGACCCTGGTAGAAATTTAGCCTTTCTAATTAGCAATTGTGCAAATGGCTAATCACGTTAAAAAATTTATGCCCATTTCTATTAATGTAGTTTAACTTTAGTTTAATCTTTCCAAAAATTAGAAAAAGTGAAGAATAAGTTAATTAAATTTAGTCTATTGGTGGAAACAGCCATTATTGTTATAAATATTCAAGAAGAAGATCTTTAGAATAAACTAAGATCTAATATTATAGAGCCAGTGTTGATTGATTGATGACGTACAGTGAAATGTATTGATAAAAGAAAATTAACTAACCCAATTTAATAGCGTCGGTCCCACGGTCTTTGTAAATCCGTATCTATCCCGTAATTTGAACAATTCATCTCTCAAGTTACTGTGTATTTCAATGAGATTTATGAGATCGCCAAAAAGCGTAGATAACTCTTCGGGTGTAAATATTTCAGTGGCTGACATTGGTTCATAGTAATAGTTTCTTAGCATATAGAGCTCATTTAATAACACATTTTCGCCGCAGTATAACTCATAAATGGCCTCTTGCCGTCTGATCTCACTTCGACTTAATATGCTGTTCAATCGCTCGTCGCCTCGTGGCTGTGCAATGTCCGACATCCAACTCCTGATTGTCAAACTGTTACAGCTCTCGGAAGCATTATTCAATCTGAAATTAGGACATGGTTTATTTTAAGAGAATTTTTCTCATAAGTCAAAACATTTAATAGCGAATTCGGTCAAATACACTACACTAGATTAGTGCATACTTAAAGCTGCTGTACATGAAATAATATTAAATGTAAAAGTATATAGATATTTTGAACGATTAAATTCTCAATAAAGATATGTTATTTAACAGATTATATTGGATTAGAATAAAAGTTTGTAGCACTACTTCATTCGTATCATGTACACATGTCTTTTTAAATTTGATAATTATATCATTTAATAGAGCAAAATTTCTGCTTTAAAAATCTATTTTTTTTTAAATGGAGTTATGAGCAAAGTCAAAGTGCTCCTTTTAATCCGCGATAACTCAGTAATAAAAAATTTTAAGAACATTAAAAAAAAAATGATTTTGTTAGGGAAACTTTCATGTTAGAAAATCAAACATTTTTCACAAGTTTTTTAAAGCATATAAGTCAACAAAGTGAAAAAAATTATCCATTTTGTCAGCTTAGTTTTCTATATGTAAAAATTATATATATCAAATTCACAGAAATTCAAAAAACATAGTAACCTTTTGAAAGTAGAAATTTAAAGATAAAAATTTTAACAAGTTGTTTGAATTTTGAAGTTCATGAAAGCTACCAACATTAGTTTCAATTCAATAAATATATTACTTTATTGTCAAAGTTAATTATATTATGCCATTGCATTCAGATACTTCAGATAAAGCAGCCTTTATCTGAACTAACACTATCCAGAGCGACTGAATTCACCTAAGTTTCACTCTTAAGCAATTACTTTTTACGTAACGTTCTCGTGTCTGCTTCATCCTCAACGATAGATAGGTCCGAGGAGTTTGGCTGAATCGTGAAGGATCTATGTAAAGTGTTTCCCGATTTACTCGATGTAGAGGAGGAAAATATGCTGCTGGCAACCTCCGTGATTCTACGACGTTTCTTCTTCTTGCCCATGTCAGAATCCATGGATATGTCCATCGAGCTGACGCTTATCGCATCGCTCTTCAGCCGTTTTCTCGGTCTCTGTAGCAGAATATTTTAGCGTTTAAACGTCAAATGTAATATCAATGATAGCAAAAATTTCATTATCGTCTGACAATTCGAGTAAAACTGTAATAAACACCTGTACTGCGACGTGTATGTATGTGACACCGATGTCATGCTAATCGTGACGATTGAAAAATTGAAGAAGAAAACATGCTGTCCCGCTGACATTAATGACATTGATATTCGAATGTCGGTTACACTTACAGCCGGTTGCGAGGCGTCGTTTCGCTCGGAATACTGAGGAACAAATCGATGTACTCACCAGCCAAAACCTTTTTCGTGGTTCCTGGAACGTATCCTTGATCGTCGTGTTGCACTCATCGTCCATGATGTCAATTGTCTAGAAAAAAGAGGAAAAACTCGAAATTTCACAGTACAACTCCTCGGAACTGTGCGTATTAAATATTCGATCTCATGAATTGGCTAGGCGGTTGTACTGGTGTAGTGGCCTCATTTACATTCCACGCTTCTACACCTACACCTTTTATTATTATTGTCATTCATCAAAAATAAATATTTTAGAAAATTAATTTAATATTATCATAGTGACAACATCAATATTGATTTTTATTATATTTTAATACAATATATTATAATACAATTTTTTCATATTAAATACAGAAAACATCTTAAGTCTGTTTTCTGTGACTGAACTGTCTATACATTTTAATTTTCCTCTCTTTCTCTCTCTTTCCAATGTTGCATATTCTATCTCGTTGTAGGTGCAGAAAGTGTAATATAATACAGATGAAAAGAATTACTTGCAAATTTCAAAATATTCTTTCTACTTGAGCTTTTTTATAATTTCCCCATTTAAGCCTTTCTTTCTTTTTTCTCCAACAACTATGAATGTTAATATGTTAAATATGTTAAATTTCACTTTACAAAAACATTTAAGCGTATTTATTATATAAATATATAAATAGTAAAGAACATTTTGTAATTGTATAAAATCCAATCCATTCAAATCCTCTTATTTGTGTTGAATTTTTGAATGTTGATATAACATTATGTGATTATATGTTATTTTGTATTCAACATTTGTATGATATGTCAAAATAACACAATTTATATATAAGTGTAAATACATAAATATAACATAAAAAAGCATTTTAAAACCTATAAATTCTAAGATAAAATATAAATATATTAATTTGACATCAATGTTAATTTTATTTTTAAAAAACGTGCTTCCAGTTTGCTTACAAATTGTGTATTACATATTTATTTTTATATTAATTTTTTTACATATTTGTGTTATTTTCTAACTTATATATTGTTAAATTATCACAACAATTTAAGTGGATCGTTTAATTAGAATACGTGAATTGTATTAAATTTAATACAAATTGTTAAAAATGTTTAGTCAATTCTTTTTTTAAAATCGTAATGTCCTAAGATGCTATAATAATATGTCTTTGCGATTGGCTGTGACATTTTGATTGCACTTAAGACGGTTTTAAAAAATATAAGAAACCTCTATGAATATTGACTTATACTACGTTTAAATTATCGTTCACTAATTGTCAAAGTCTGTTCTTCCTCCAAACAATTGATGAATGTTTTTTTCGAAGTATTTCCGGAAGTTACTGAAAGATACTCCTCGAGAAAATATTTGTACCTGGCGTTGTCGGCCAAGGTGAAATGTTTACAATAATCTTACTATGTTTTGTTGTTTGGATGCTAGTCAGGTAAGAATTTTTTAATTTGTCATTACCGCGATTGCAGAATAATATTTACAAAGATTCGATAAAGTGCGTAATGATGTAAAGCATTTTAAAATTACGTTTTAAAAGGTTAGGAAATCTGCCAATACCAACTGTGACAATTCATTGATAATTGCATCAACCAATCATAGTTGAGTATTTTGCTAAGTTAGGTTATAAATGTACAGTTCTGTTCTCGAGATTTCAAGATAAACGTTGGAATGCACTATATTTCTTTCGAGCTATATTTATAAGATCGAGTAAGTTATTCAAAATACGTTAATAAACAAAGTAATAAATTATTTTTATTACTAATAATATTGTTAATAATATTTTAAAATAATTTTCTGTCTATTTTGCGATTTTTTGTTATATTTATACGCTTTGTTATCTACAAGCGTTATGATAAGAGATTCGAGATATTATAATTTTTTAACATTTAAAAATTGTGTTATTAATTATACATGTCACTTTATTTTTCGCGAAATTTTAAATGCACAATCAGATAGTATATATATATATACACAAAAATATCAGATGGTTTTTAAATTATAGGTTAGGTCTAAAGTAGGTGGCTATAATTTATTAAAGTTTATTAAAGAAAGAAGAAAATAACAAGAAAAAAATAATGGAATAAAATAAAATAAGATTTGTGAGGTTTGTGTGGTTCACAGCCCTTATTTTACTTTATTGATTGCTATGAAATCTGTTATTATATTTGAATTTCAATTATTAAAGAATAATTCCTTTCTTTTTCAAGAATGGATAATGTATTAACCAGCACAGACAAGAAAAAGAGGAACAAAGCGACAAGACAGTTGGTTCCAAGCACTGAACGTAAGGTATCTGGATGCAATTGGGAGATATACAAAAATTTGTTTTCTAAGACGAAGACAGAAGAAAGCACTAGAGAAAAAACTGTATCACAGAATCACAGACGTCCAAAGTTTAAAAAAGTATACACCACACCAGTTCGTATGGTAAATATATTTATAATATTTTGAATATAAATTTTATTGATTAGTGAGTTATATTTCTTGACAAATATCTGTGTTAAGTGCAGGATTCACCGGAGCAAAACAGTGAGCAAGATGTCGTAAAAAATAAAGAGAAGACTTTGACAAAGCAGCTCGCCATGGACTGCGAAATGGTTGGAATTGGCGATGGTACGGAGAGTATAATAGCTCGAGTATCAATTGTAAATAAATACGGTGATTGCATATATGACAAGTACGTTAAACCAAGAGAAAAGGTTGTGGATTATCGAACGGCGATCAGTGGCGTTCGACCAGAGCATTTGCAAGATGGAGAAAGCTTCAATATTGTGCAGAAGGAAGTAGCAGATATATTGAAGGGTCGTATTTTAGTGGGCCACGCATTAAAGCACGATCTCAATGTACTGTACCTGTCACATCCTAGAAGGTATTGGCGTGATACTTCGAGATACAAACCTTTCCGTCAAGTATCGAAAGGAAACACTCCCAGTCTAAAAAAGCTCGCGTACGAATTATTAGGTAGAGAGATACAAGTAGGTGAACATAGTTCCGTGGAAGACGCGAGGGCAGCGATGCAATTGTACATGTTGTATAAAAATAAGTGGGAATCGGAAAGAAAACATTGACAAGCAGATTTTTATAAATAATATGATATATTCAGAAAAAAGGCATAGCAGTTATAAAGGTGACAACTATATAAGTTTTACATGAATTAATGTGCATACTTAATAATTTTTTTATAGTTATTATTACTAAAATGGTTTATTTGACTATATACATAGTCATTTTTATAATTATTACCATAAAATGATTTATTTGACTATATACACTAATTTTATATGTAAAATTTATTAATTCTATATATAAAACTATGCATATTAATTCTATACATAAAACTAATTCTACGTTGTTAGAAATTTCGTAATGAATTTAAGAACAGAAGCTCGTGATCATAAGGTAACTGAAAAATACTGAATGATTTGAATACTGATTTGAATGATGATGAATACTGAAAACTAAGTTATATTCATCTTAAATGTAATGACCATGTATTAAATTTTATGTAAATCCACATAAAATTTTTGTGAAAAATATATTAAATTTCATGAAATTTTATGAAAAGTAAAAATTTTATGTACAATGTACACAAATATATTTTCAGTATAAATACATTAATGTAATGTCATGAAATTAATTTAATTTGTGTAACTTAAAAGTTACATTAAATTTTATGATATTTTTAACAGCATATTTATTCCACTGTATACGTTGTATAATTCTACAGATGAAACATTATATAATTGTCATCTTTATAGTTGCTAAGGAGATCTTTCAAGTCCTTAACAAGTCATCATATTTAATAAAAAGAAACGTCAAATATACTTGCGAAATTCCAAGAACAATATATTGCAATCTCTGCCATTTGTACTTGATAAATGATTGTACAATCATAGATCTATGATTATATTTAATTATAAGAGAATATATTTAATAAGCTGTAATAATATAAATATTTTAAATAATAAAAAGTATATATTTTACTGTAAAGTAAGCATCTTTTTTATATTACATATTTAATATATTTTAATTAGTTATTCTTTCCTCTTTTCGATATTTCCTCTTTATAAACATCGCAGATCTTTGAGGAATAAATGATTTTTTTAAATTGAAACTGGCATCGAGTATTGTGCTGTTTTTAGGCATAGTGAAATATGTATGAACAAGATTGAAGGTCTTAGCATTTATTTGGTAAATACGTTGGACATGACCTTATCGGTATCAGCCTCGTATTTCCCTCTCTTTAATGATTTATTCCACTTGGTCATTTTGATTTTCACTTCGCCTGTGACATACGTATATCTTGCATTCTACTGGATCTCGCTTTTGGTACAAGCACTTTATGTTTTTTTATTGGTGAGTTACTATCTGTACTGGATTATACTTTATCAAAACTTTATCTTAATTTCGCAATGATAAACATATCACAGTGTATATATTGTTTTATCAAATTTCGTCATGCGCATTTTATTTGCACATATATTACATTTAACATAAGCTAGTTGTCTTTAGAACTTAATTCATATCTTCAAGATTCAATCGACGCGACATTAAAAGTGAAAAGTATTCTGACTTTGGTAAATTTAAATTGAGAAAATATATGAATATTTTAACTCTAATATGTGATAAAAGTGCATAGAAGAAAGGTGTTTGACTTTTGATTGAATCTGTTGTACCTTTCACAAATCTAGCCAGTTCGCTTGAAACCATAAATAATCGTCATCGCGATCGATTTGTAATTTGAACAGGAAAAGTTATATAAGCGGATGCACGCTTTCATTCACAGATCTTTTATTAATTTTTCATTAATTATTAAGAAAATCGCAAAATAGCAGAAAACTTTTCTATTCAGTTTAATTTTATCTGTCTAAGAGGTGATATAATTATTTCTAGACACTCTGTATAAGTTTAATCGCAATTTATAAAAAATGTCTCGTCAAATACTGCAATATCAATGCATATTTTATGATTGCGATTAATATTCCAATTGAAATAAATATGTAAAAGATAGTGGCTCCTCGTAAATTCAAACAAATCGATAACTCTTATCATTCTTGGTCAGAACATTTAATTACTGTTAGCTTATATTATATATTCAGGTTGGGAACATTAATTTATAAAAATAATGTTTATTATCATTACTCGTTACTATTTTTAAGAAATAACTCATTATTGCCATATTTAGAAAGTGATGATTTGTTATTTTTTTCATTGCTTTTTATAATGTTGAAGTAAAATATGTTAGATTAAAAAAATTGCATTATTTAATAATAAATCAATATTAAATGTTAATATTAAAACTTTAAGTTAGTCTATAGCAAACTCTTCTTTATATTAAACTTATCTTAATAAATCTTGTATAATTCTTAATGTTTTTTAATATACTTTAGAAATTTATATTTTAATTTGCAAATGTAAATTTTTTATCAAATATTATATTTTTATCTAATAAAAAATAATATAATATCTATTGAATAGATATACATAACTAGATATACATATAGAATACATAAAGATAAAAAAAAACTTTATTGTTATTAATTTAAATTTTATTGTTATAAAAGTAATACTATAAAAGTAATTCGTTATCATTATTGCAAAGATGTAACGATGTTATGTTGTAATCTAATTATAGATAGAAAAAAGTAACGATAATCCTGTTTACATGTTCAATTATTTTTCTTTCTATAAAAATATAAACAGCAATGAATAATTGTGTCTCTCAAAAAAAAAGCTTATTAATTTTACTTTTTAAATTTCTCAATTTTAATTGACATATGATTATATATAATTTATAATTATATATAATTTTCTCCGCATTTAATTTTAAATGATTAATTTATCTTGGCTTTTGAAAGGCTCCAATTATTCCTTCAATTCTTATCAGAGAAAATTTGCCTCTGTTTCGATCAAGAATATAGAAGCAAAGTGCGGTAGGTTTAAGATATCCATGTATTACAAAATGAATATTATGCCATAATTGTACTTCATTAACTACGAAATAGCTTGCCGATATAGCTGAAAGTGCCAACGAGGATTCCTCGTGTTCTACGAAGCTTAAACAACCAACGACTGCGTAATCATGAAAATCGCCGTGATCGGCGCAGGAGCTGCAGGACTCGCTGCACTCCGACACTGCATTTCCGGTACTTACGGCGATCAGGTGGTGTGTTACGAAAAAACAGATCAAATCGGCGGGACTTGGGTCTATCGAGAGCAAACTGGTTTCGATAGATACGGTTTATCGATTCACACTAGCATGTACAAGAGCCTCAGGTATGGCGCGTATTCCTTGCAGCCAACTTTCATTTTCCCCTCATAAAAATTTAACTTGAAGATGTAATGATCAATTACTCATATTTTAAGTATTAAATTCGCCAGTATTAAATTAGATTTCTGTAAGGATTTCTCAATCTTGCATAGAGAGTAAGTATAAATTTAAATTGCAATTAATATTTTAATCTTGAATTTGATGTCAGTTTTTTGCATTGTTTCATAAAAACCCTCGATGAATTTCATTCTGGCATATATATTACAAACATTTAAATCCATTGCAAATGATTCGATATCATTAATAAGAACTAAATGAATCTAGAATTAATTTACATATTTTAGAGCTAATCTACCGAAGGAGGTAATGGGCTATCCAGATTTTCTGATACCGGAAGGACCCGTGAGCTATCCGATGCGCACGCAGATATTGGATTTTTTGAATACATATTGTGATCATTTTAAGTTACATCCTTACATTCGGGTGGGTGCATAGATAGAGGAATATAGCAACGCTAAGTGCTTATATCAAATATCATGACTATATTTCGTTTGAATTATCATTAAACATGAATTTGAACGCATTAAGTACTATTATTATTAGTAACATCATTATAATATATTAATATAATATTATTTTATTAATTTATAAGGTAATATTAATGTAGCGGATTGTATAACTAATAATATATATAATACGTGTTATATTAACTAATATTATAGATCATATAAATTGGTAGTTTATATAATATGCATAAATATACAATAATAATGACGAGATAATAATAGCATGACTTGTTATGACGTATACATTCCAGCTGCTCCATTATGTAGAGCTAGTGGAGCCGGTCGCGGGGGACCGGAAGTGGTCGGTCAAGGTCAAGGATTTGCAGAATGACGCGGTCGCGATCGAGTCGTTCGATGCAGTCATGGTGTGCAATGGCCATTACTTTGAACCCATGATCCCGAACATACCTGGCCAGAACATCTTTACGGGCAAGCAGATACACAGCCACGATTACAGGGTTCCCGACTTCTTCAACGGCAAGAAAGTCGTTGTCATGGGAGCTGGTCCTTCCGGTACATACAACGTACACGCGAAATTATTTATTTTTTTAAACGAGATACTTTCTTTTCGCAATGCTAGCGATTATTAACATTTTCCTTCCATGACTTTAATCTTTTCCTTCTAGTTTTCTTAAAGTTTCACTACGTTATAAAAGTTTATGCTATAAAAGAACGTTTTTTGGATACTTATTTTTAGAAGTAGGAACGACACACAAAAAATCTTAGAATTATTTTTAAGTTATTCTTGCGATGATTAAAATAACATTTTTCTGTTTCGAGTAGGTATGGATTTGGCGTTGGAGATATCCAAGAATGCGAATCGCGTGATTTTGAGTCATCACCTGACTGAGACCATCGACACTGTGTTTCCCGAGAATGTCGTGCAGGTAAAAGCGCGAATCCAAAGTAAAATCACAGAGATACTTTTTTCGCAGAGATACTTTTTTCAAAGTCAAATATACTTATAAGGCACAATCGCAAAGCTACTTTTTAAGCGACCGTGACGGTTTCTTCTATAGAAAGGTGATGTAGTGGAATTGACGGAACGCGAGGCGGTTTTTGCGGACGGGACGAAGGAGCAGATTGATGTCGTCTTCTATTGTACAGGTAGAATTTCTCCCATCCTTATGGTAAATATTATGGGATATTGTCTCATTCTAACAATTAAAATAACACTCATTCTCTTCAACCTCAAAAGGTTACAAGTACAGCTTCCCCTTTCTCGCCGAGTCCTGTGGAGTCCGAGTGGATTCCAACATGGTCACGCATCTTTGGAAACATCTGGTGTCTATAAAGAACCCTACTTTGGCATTGATTGGCCTTCCATTCTACGTTTGCGCCTTTAATATGTTCGATTTGCAGGTATAAAACTTGTTTTTGCTAATCATCTCCCTAAAATTCAAAATATTATTGCGTCACTTATGTATTTCTTCTTTGATTAATTTACCTCGAACCAACAATATCCCATATTTTACCATATATATATTGGGTTGTCCGGAAAGTTCGTGCCGATTTTGAAGGAAAATTGAAACACAGAAGATTTAAATTTTTAATTTTATTTATTAAATTTAAATCTTTTGCGGCACGAACTTTCCGGACGACTCAATATATATATCGCGTCTCATGTTTCAAATTGATGCTCTCCATAGATTTAATTCTTTTAACTGATCTTGTATTGTTGATCCTTTCTCTTTTCTTCTCTAATATGAAGAAAAAAGAAGGAAAGAGATGAATCCCCTTCGTGCAAGAAGTTCAGCTAAAAAGAACAAGTCTCACATTTTGAAATATGTCAGACGTACAAAGGCCGCGTGCAATCCACTTTAGACACGCGACATTCCAAGCCCCCGTGGGGCATCCGGAGCGGATAAGATTGTCTCTGAGCGTGGCTGAAAGGAAGGCGGTCGCGCGCGACGAGGAAAAGAATGCTAGAAAGTCACTGTCGTGCATCCGGCGTGACTATGTGCCAGCAATGGTGATAATGGCAACGTGATTATTTGCAATTTCAAGGTGCGATTCGTCCTACGACATTGGCACGGCGAGAGGCAGTTTCCCGCCCAAGCGGATATGCTGTGCTCCGAAGCGGAGGAAATAGCGAGACGCGCCGAGAGAGGCCTGCAGAAAAGACACTTTCACATGATGGGTCCTGAGCAAGAGCACTATTACAGTGACCTGGCGAATGTCGCGGGCATCACGCCGCTGCCGCCCGTGCTCTCGAAACTCCACAACGAAAGCAGTATGCGCTTCCTGAAAGACCTCGTGCATTTTCGGGAGGATCGCTACAAGATCATCGACGATTACAATTTCGTTAAACTTTCATGTTGAGACGATAGACACAATTATTTAAAAGATTAAATTCCAACTTTGTATTTTATTCAATTTAGAGATAGTTCTGCATTGAAAATTGTAAGAAAAATATTCACATCTATTCTTGCTTGTTAATTAATTCTTACTCTTTGTCGTGTGTGAAATAAATGTGAACTTTCCTGTCATTCAAGCGTGAATAATTATCACCTTATACCGATTAAAGTTATTTTTTGCGTAAATATAATTGTCTAAAA
>Ga0157363_1004743_pt1 | contig 12594 bp, 5 predicted proteins | sample AttsexASBM1_FD_111477 | JGI IMG/M metagenome (GOLD analysis project Ga0157363, IMG submission 111477) | Fungus gardens microbial communities from leaf cutter ant in Ribeirão Preto, State of São Paulo, Brazil - Atta sexdens ASBM1 | ecosystem: Host-associated > Fungi > Mycelium > Unclassified ...
AATATATTTATTTTATATATATATATATATATATATATATATATATATATATATATATATAATTGTAATGTGTATATATATATATATATATATATATATATATATATATATATATATATCACTTTGTCGTTTATGGATTAGGTTTACGCGCATTGAGCATATTCATTATAACTCGATAAAAATATTAACTTAATAAGTTATATACATAAGTATATAAATTATATACATAGGTTCGTCATTCGATGAAATTGCAACGTTTTTCCTATTGTAAAATGTGATTGCACTAATACATTTGTAGTAAAAATAGACACTAATTGATATTAATATTAAACTTTTTACTTGAGCTGTAACGCACATTTGTACATCAATTATCGAGAAACGTACAAATAAAAAACGCGTTGTCCTAAACCATTCCCCATCGATTAAATATAATAGTATAATATAATGTTAAAATATTTCATGATTTCTCAAAAAATATTTCTATATATATTCCATTATAATCGTACTGTCAATATCATTTATATTTTAATTGATTTATTTATCTTATATATTATTAACGATTAAAATAAAAAATAATGGAATATTAGAGAAATATCGGAAGACATGTTACGCAATCACTACGAAATCTTTTACGAATATTTTAATAATTCATCATCATTTACGTGATATATATAGAAAAATAGCAAATAAAATACCGATTTATATACTGTTCGGATATTCGATGTGAAGAATGAACAATATTCTGCACTCATAGAATCTATAATAATACGAATGTATAGGAAAATTTTAATAAAATGAAAAAAGAAAAGAGAAATACATCAAAAAATTAGATATATACAAAAAAATTAATATTATATGACTAATGAATTTGATTTCTCTCGACATTATTAATTCACGATTGTCGTAGTGTTATAATAACGTCATATTAGATATCTATAAAAAAATGGTATCACAATATCATGACGTATGCGAACGAATTCGTAACAAAGTATTATAAGAATGAAAATTAACTAATTACAAATTAACTAACGTAGCAACAAATATGCACTTCAATATTAATCGATGTCTTCTTACAGTATTACATTATTGCACAACGGTACAAAAATATTTCCAATATTTCCCATTAAATTGTAAAAGTATTTCGCTTTAAACATTATATTTAAAACTTTTCTTCGTTGTGAGTGTAAATAATCGACTATACAACACTATCGAATAACTATTGGCAATAAGTTATTCGATTTTTTGCTTTCACGAAGATTAATCGTTTTATGCTTGAGTCGAGAAAAAGAGAGAGAGAGAGAGAGAGAAAGAGAGAGAAAGAATTTAATAGTTATATATATAAAATATATTTTAAATATATTCTCCTAAGATTGATCATCATATATATTGTATAAGTCTTTAATATATAAATTATTATTTACAACATAATGGCGAAACTTACTAACTATTCTCCTTCATTGATCGCTAAAGACGTACTTGTAAATGCGACCAATGCAATTTACAATAAAATGTTTGGAAAACATCTCTTGTTATATCTTTTTACATTTTAAGTACAAAACATTTTAAAAGATACAACAAAATTAATATAAATAATAAGACTATAGAAGATATACAGTAAAGAGATAGAGAAAGAGAGCATGTGCTATCTCTTACATTTATCAAGAATAATTATGCTATTTCTAGAAAAAAGAAAATATGTTACGATAATTAGCCAGGAATCCTAAAGAAAAATTTGTGAGAGTCGGCGGATTCTCTGGATTCGATCCCATATATATCTTGTTTTTAAGAATTTAGAAAATTAAAGATTGTAAATAAAGAAGTATGAAGCAAAATAGTTATCCATTTCGGAAATCTAGATTTTTATCAGAACAATCGATCTAAGAAAAATTTTCATCAAAAAATTTTTATGAGAATATATATAAGATAAAATAGAATGCTACATCTGTTCTATGCCTCGCGATTTAGAAAGATTTATAAGTGAAAACACGAAATATCTCTAGGAAAATTCACAGATATTAATTAATAAGTAATTTCACCAATAAAAAATTTAGACAATCAAGGAATGAATAGATCTGTTACATGAAGTGCATATACAAGATGTATTAATGGACTCTCAGGATGCGTCATCAAAATGCATTCTCTAATTTGAGTCTAATTAGTTGAATGAATAAAGTCCGTATTATCGATTTCATCCATCAAACGTAAACTTCTCCTCTCTTGCTACTGGTGACGGTCGTCGTGGCAGATATGCTCGTAGATGACGTCGGGGATGTCGTGCTATTTGAAAGCGACGCATTTGTACACGAGATGGTACTAATTTTTCTTGAGGCATCCTGGCCCCTTTGATTGGACCTGGAAAGATCATGACCGAAACTATTGGTCCTCGATCGAATGCCTTGATTATTGGACCCGATGATTAGCCTGTCCATGGCAAAACCATCTTGTCTATTCGATACGGAGGCTATGCGAATTTCTCTCGATTGCAATCCTGGAGATTGCGGTAACGACATGCTTCTGTCATTACTTGGCTGCGCCGGTGATACTGGTGGACCGGGCAGCGAGGCCGATCGTCTACCTCGCGCATCTATCGCCATCGCCCTATTGGCTTGAATTCCGGGCACAGCAGCGACCACATAGCCCAGTTTCTCTGGTCTCATCAAGATTGGCGAACGATCATTGTAGCCATCGAAAATGGGTGAACTGCCGTTGCTACCCATCGGGCTGTTATTGTTGTCGATCAATGGTGTTGAGCGATCCTCTTGTCCAGTGATACTTCCGCTTCTGCTGCTACCGCTTCCGCTACCTTCCTCTTCGCTGCTTGTGACCTCCGTCAATGTCGCCTGGACGCTGTTATTCTGATTATTAAGATGTGGCGTCGTTGTTGTCGCCGTCGTCATCAAACCTAATTGCGTCAGATGACCCATAGTGACCGGTGTTAAGGTAACTGGCGTCATTAGGCCAGCGCTAGTTAATGTCGGCGAAAGTACGGCCTGCGCCAAAGCCGCCGCTCCTGATTTCCCCGAGGCGGGCGTGCTTTCAGTTTCCTGTATCGGCGACAATACCACTACCGACAAATCAGTTGGATAGTGACCGTTTGCTGGTATCACGCCCACCACACCTGCGCCGATGTTTGCCGCATTAGCGGCGGACAAAGCCAACCTCTGTTCACGATCGATTACCTCCTTCGTCACATCCGGAGTTGGTATGCGTGGTCTGTTCTTCAAAGATACTGGCACCGAGTTCAGCTTCGTCATAGTACCTGCAATTATTAATAATTATGGTCACCGTTAGAGCGATATTAGCTTGGTTGACTGGTTCCGGAATTGACTGGAATCGGAATCATTTCGAGGACGTACATAGAAAATATATAATGACGTTGTCGATTAAACTAACATTTCTCGATTGAAAACCACTACGTCGAGCGAGCGTGAAAATGAGTTTTAGACTATTGCTTTGGCGCCAGGAAGCATATCGAGTTACACTGACGAGAATATAATTAGATATGAGACGTGAACATGATACTTTTGCAATACCATCTTTCTCTTTATAAGAAGGAAAAAGGGTAAAAAGAAATACAAGGACTTTAGAAAATTTCTCATGAATGCAAAATAACCGCGGAAATTGCAGGGGTCACACAAGATCGAATATTGCGTAATTTTCCTCATACGTGGAAGCAATAAAGGAAAAGCGAGACTTTCTTTTAAGATGATTTTTCATGACTCAGAGGAAAAAATCTTCGATTGATAACTATTCAAGTTTTCTTCGAAAGCATATTACTGAGACAAAAAAACATTATGAAAATAGAATAAACATTTAATTCATTTTGAAATAATTTTGCGTAAGAAAAGAAAATGTTGCTACTCTCAAAGATTTATTTTGCTTTATTCGATAATTAATTGTAATGTATCTTAAAATGAAACAAATATAATTATATATAGTTAATAAGACATTATTATTAATATTGTTTGGGTTTTATCGAAGCGAATATACATCTGAAAAATAAAGAAAATTAAGACTGACGTACAATTGTTAATGTAAAAACTTCTACCTTGACGACCCATACGCTGACTTCGAACGCTTTTTCGTCCGACGAGACGATCGTAGAGCGATATTTTGAGATTAGGATTATTTGTTTGCGGGAGACCACCAGTCTCAGGGCTACTGTACACGCTGTTGTGTCGGTTTCGTGTGAAAAAACCACCGCCGCTACTATACGTAGTTGAAGAACTGCGTACCGAACCAACTCGGGTGATCTGCCTTTGGAACCAGCCATTCTTCTTTCGTTCCACTAATGGAGTATCCACACTCTCCTAATGGACGCACGAGATTTATTATCAAAAATGTGGCAAAATTGTGGCAGGAAAGAAATTCATATAAATCGATAAAATAAAGATTGAGACCTTACATAATTGTTTAGACGTCTTACCGATAAATATATAATTCTATAAAAGCGCAAGTTAAAGTTTATAAAATTATAAAATTTTATTATAAAATTACGTTATAAAATTATTTCGTTATTGTTATTGTAAACAATTCACTTACATAATCGGCGTACACATCATCCTGATGAGATTTACGATGCTGACCATGACTATGAATCTGTGTGCCTAGCATAACGTTTGCATAAAGAGCATCGCTATCTTTTACTTTATAATGTTCCGCGGAACCTTTCGGTTCTTCTTTTCGATATTGCTCACTAGCGACTGTATATGGCAAGTCCTTGGGCACAACTTCATCCCAGTATTGATCTTTCAGAAGCTCCGGATGTTCTTCGTGCATCTCATCAACGATCATGTAACCTGCCTGTTATACGTGCAGTGAGAAAAAATATATTAACATACGGTTAAAGAAAAAAATTTTAAATATACAGTAAAAAATATTTATATGCACAATTTTTTTGCTGTAATCTACTTTTCTATATTGATAAGAAATATTCATAAATATTATAATAACAGTTTATAGATTTCTTAAAACTATCATTTTTTATAATCGCCTTTTTGCTTTCACATACTTTGATATGTCTGTCTATTAACCAATTCAGCTCGATGTCGTCATCATCTTCGCCGAAAGGATTAATCAACACCTCTGCAACTTTCAGCCATCCAATGTAAAAACAAAACTGCAAAGAACATTTATATTGGTTTTATTCAAAGTCTTAAAGATTATGCAGGAAGACTCCTACGTAACAATCAGTAATTGAAGATAGTATCGTTCATTTTAATCACCTGCAGCGCTGTGAAAAACGGGAAATACATGTCCGGTTCTTCATATTTTCCGGTGCCATTAGAATGTTCGACGAATTGTCTGCCAAGTAAAGCTGAGAAAAAGTAGGCATACAGCGATAATGTTACCACCTAAAAATATATTGAAAATTTTGTGACAATGTTTTTATTATACTATCTCATTATATTATCATTATATAATATAAAAAAAAACATAGATAGAGCGAGTAATTTTTACAAAGAAGTTCGCATTCATCACAATAGGAAAGATTACCGTGTTATATTTCTTTTAAAGAAGAGGTTGGTTTAAAAGTAAAACAAGGTCTGATAGGAAATTATTCCCCGGAAGTCTCGAACTTTGTTAGACTCCTTTTTGTCACTTTTTCTGTATCATATAAGTACAAGCAAACAGGTTTAATGAATGAATATCAAGGTCGTTGCAAGCGCCGCCTTTCTTATTGAAGGTTACCAGGAAATGATAATTTATGCAAAAATATAGCATGACTTGTGCATAAGAAAAACAACAGATAATTTCATGTGGACTTCGTACATTTCGGAATTACCAAATCCAAAAGATTTCTTCTGAATGTAAAATCATTCCCGTAAGCGTGACGTATCGCAGAAAAATTACTGTTCAACTCTCTTGTCGACCTTGACCATGCAACATGTATCGGCTTCGTGTTTCATGCACGTTTTATTATCCGCGCTGCATTGATTAAAGTTTAAAAATGCCAAAGGAATATTCCTTTTAATTAAATTTATTATAATATACATGTATTGTACAGTCCATTCATAATAACTATGGTTTCTTCTTGTAAGCACAAGCATTAATATCTTATATTAAAATAAAATGTGCTATAATTATATATTCTCAAAAATTTTAATGAGTCAAATCTCATTAAATAAATTATTTTACAATTCATCCTTCGATGATTCAACTCTCTTTTAAATATGCAAAATACAAGAAGCAAATTTATATATTTCATGTAGAAAATGAGAATATATTCTATATGTCAAGTTTAGGTTAAAATGATTTATTTTCATACATGATACATGACAGATCGTGGTAAGGCAATGTTTTAAAATCGTTTGTTATAAGAATAGGTAAAAAAACGTTTACAGTGTAAACGCAAGTGAATGCAATAACAGCGAGCATCCAAAACGGATATTAATCTTCGACGGATGTATCATTACGCGGTGAATACTCTGTGGTCGTTACGCGTAATCTTCTTGCGATTTCACGGAGTATGTCGAATCGCACTATCGTCTTGAAAGAGATTTATATTGTGATTTATACATAAGAAAAATACTGTAATACATCATTGCTTTGCTGGCTTTTCCCAAATTAATAATAAATTTAAATAATTTTAGTATTAAGAAGTATTAATTGTCATTTTTTAAATAAAATAAATAAAAATAAATAAATGTTTTTTTATTTATTCTATTGGTTAACAATAAATGTATTTGAATACCTACTATTTATATATTTATATTTAGACATTAATGAGTATAATTATTGATAATAATAAAAAAATGAATAAAGAAAAGTGTTTAAAAATTCGATGGTAATACAAAACGTTCTATAAAACAAAGACTTATACGGAACTTTCCGTCGCATCACTTTCGCCAGATTTGCGAAATAACGCGGTCTTTAATTTCTTGAAAATAGCTTTTGCACAGTTAATTAAGGAAATTAGTTGATGAATAATTACAATTGCACAACGCATACATGCTAAATACGAAATCTTTCGAGAAGAGATTCATTTCACTTCAACATTCTTACGTATTCTTCTGAATTCTAGATAGAAAGGAAGGTTTATGACGCAAAAAAATGAAAAAAATAATTATTGCTATGTAACTATGTAATCAATAGTTTGGTATGCACTATTATTATATTAATAGTTTGAATTAGTAAAATTATGTGTTAAAAAATGTTTTGCAAACAATTTTAAACAAGTCACAATTATTATCGATTACATTTTCTCAATAACATTTTTTTAGCAATTACACTTCCTCTTAAAAATGATTTAAGCATGTATTATTTATAAAGGATAAAGAAATAATAATATACTTAATTAACATGCATTATTTTACGAAGTAATTCATGTTATTTGAAATAATGTTGAAAATATTTGTGGCCAATATTTAGCAACAGACTTTTCTATTTATCTGTAGTTTCGGTTTAATGTTACGTATTACAAAGAAAATGTAAATTATGTATTGAATACAATATTGAGAGAGAGAGAACGAAGAGAAGAAAGAAAGAGAGAGATAGAGAGAGAGAGAGAGAGAGAGGAAAATTACATAATAATGCATCATATTCCTAGCGCTTAAAGTATAATAATGGCATAACTAGAGAATGATAAGACATTCATGTAATATATTCGACATCTGCTAATAATACTATCGATAAATAATTTCTCCATAGCGCTAACATGAGAAAAAAATAAACAAAAAAGCTTACAAAAGTAATATTACTGTCCTATCTTCTGCACATGAAACCTCTCCTATCTTTTGCACGTATTATAGAATGCATAAAACTAGAATTTCTTTATTTTTAAATTATCCAAATATAAATCTCCGCTATTGTTAGTGCGTAAATAATATATTTATAAGATATTATTGCGATAAGCTATAACTTGCAAACACTTAGGATATATTAATCGTTGAAATTAACTACAAATGTTCGACTCTGAATTTAACTCGTCTTCAATACGAAAGTCAAGTACAAACTAACTACAGTATACAAAGTATTACTGGTTTTGCACTTGAGTTGAGTACTGAAGAGGAATCCAGAGTTAGATGTTAACTTCATCGATAAGTACATACCAATTGTTTGCAAATTATATATTATCATCTTATAAATATATTATTCACTAACTGCAGAAGCAATGTACTTACTTATATTTAATTCTTGAAGTTACAAAATTATTTTCATTTTAATTAATTATTTTTGTAATTGTTAGAATTTATATACTGCGTTTACAAATTGTTGTCTTATAGATTTATTCTTTTTATTCGTAATTTTGGTTATAATATATTTTTTATCAATCAACTAAGTCAGATATCCAACAATTTGTTATGAAATTTCAATAATCAAATAGTACAAAATTCAATATCTGTTACACACATAAATATTTATAATAATTTAAATTTCATGAGAAATAACAAAACACTTTAAGAAATTAACGTTTTTAATTATACATATATATATATATATATATATATATATATATATATGTGTGTGTATATATATATATATATATATATATATATATATATATATATATAGAGCTTTTAATTAGATAACTTAATATAAAAAGGTTGTAATTTAATATAACACTTATCGATTTTACATGAGAATACTCACCTGAGTGTAGACTAGAGGAACACAGACAGTATCGTAACCAATCAATGCACCAAGCCTCTTCCGGATGTCACTGAGTTCGACAAGGAGAGTTTGTACTACATGATCGCTAGTAATCAGAGCTTCTTTCCTTGCCCTGTTGATGATATTAGTCGCCCAGACTAACGGCATCCAATATTTAGACATGGCCGCCTTCTTGTTCATCATCTCAAAGATTTTCTTTTCCGATTCCATCATCAGACCTAAGAAAATCAATGAGATTAAGCACGAGATGTTTTTTTTGCTTGCCCGACTTAAGTAAAAAAACATTTCCGGACGTCCCAGCGAACTGTGTAATTACACAGAACTTTCCCCATGCAAGACGCATGGTCTTGAAAAATTTTCTCGACTAGATATACAGGTGCTTGTATATTGTAAATCACGATCAATATCACAGGGCAGTAAGTCAGTTAACGTGAGTCTCGCAATCTTCAGCGATCCCGCATTAATTAACAAATCCATCAGCACGGTTCGTTAATCGGCAGAATTATCAAGCAATCAGCATCTTTCGCTAACTTTCGCGTGTGTAATTCTATGTACATAGAATAGTCATATGTTTATTTGAGCTGGATGGTAGACTTGTGGATGCGTATGTGAAACTGTATATAAACTACTAACGCAAAACATATTCATTGTCTATGTTTCTTCGGAACTAAAGTGAAATCGCCGATCAAATAAGAATTCTACATTATTTCCTGATTAGTAAAACATTATATAGAAACAATGTTCTAAAGTTTTGTTAAACGTTGCCGCAAATGAATTTTTTCAGTTAAAAATTGTGTGTTTTACATTTTAATAAATCATATATTATGTTTATAAATCAGTTTTCTTCTATATATTATGATTAATTTTTACTCTAATTCTATGTAAATTGAAGCATAAAAAATGTTATTATATATAACCATATATTTATTAGATATAAATAATAAATTTAATAATAATAGAAAAAAGGATATTTCTATAAAAGAAAACGTCTCAATGTCTTCAGTAGGCGGCATTGTTGCATGCAATTAATAAGTAACAAAAAGAATGGAGAAAAAGGATCAAATATTTGTTATCTGATTAAGTATTATTATGTATCATTCATAACTGGTGACATGAGTTTGTCACCAATATTGGACACGCAATGAGAGATGAAAAAAATAGACGTTTGATTAATCCAATAAATTACTTTTATTAATATTAACTAGGTAAGAGAAGTTAATATAACGTAATAACTTTCATGTGCAGATTTGCGTTCAAAAAATCGAGAACCGTGATGTGTAGAAATTACCTAAACTAAGATTATACGATATATGAACATGATATGTCCAACTTCTCTTTCTCTTTCTTCCGTACTAAATCTCAAAGCAACGTTCATAAATTGCCATTTGACATCTTCCTAGTGAAAGTCAGTGAAATAGATTATTTATTTGTATATATCTGTTTATAATTATTTAGTACAGTTCAGATATAATTTGAGATATAAGATATTTGAACACGGCAATACTAAATTCTTGCATCTGCTATTTTTACTATCGATGAATTATGCAATACTTTAATAATTAAATTTATTTGTATCTCTTCTGATATATATTATATTTTCAAACAATATTTTTAACCTTATAACTTGAATAATTTTTTTTTATAAATATATCTAAGCAAAATAATTATTATTTAAGAAATCATTGAATATGGAAAAAGTTTATATTGAATTATAAAATTTCGTATCGAAATATAAAATTAATTCATAAAACAGAATTTTAAAAGTGTCTGATTTATTTCGAAATCAATAAAAACTAGAAAAGTGCCCACACAATAATAAAAATTTTCTTGTCGCAATAGTCAAATTCTCTTGTCATTGCACGTCCAATGAATTATAATAGATTCACGATCAAACAGTAGATTGGACTTTAGTCTGAAAGCGATCGTAGTTGAAACAAAAACTATTTTAAAAGTCATGGCGAAGTCGCAAAGATTAACTACTAGCTCGATTGGTACTCGGATCGAGTAACGGGAATATTGTAATTTTTCTCGAAGATATCTTTTTATCGTTAGAGTAGAAAGGGCTATTCGCACGAACGTATATCCGTCTAAGCTGGGACAATGCCCAAAAAAATGAGGCAGTCTTACTGCGAGCAGCTATCAAAATAACTTGCGGCGTCACTCTGACAAGTCGTTGATCGAAGAAATCTAGAGATGAAAGACTCCGGTGGAAACGTGTAGATTACTAATGACGGCACACACACGCTCTTTTATTCAGCAGGCGTAGTTGAATCAGATACACACCTTAGTAGCAAAAACTGACATAGAGACAACCAGGCATTCAATTTAGCGCTTTCCGTGATTTATATACCTTAAACACACGACATTAAAATATTTTTTATTTATGTTAGATTTTATTCTCCTATTCATCTCTTCTGTGAGATAGACGCTCATATGCATAGCACGTATGTATGCTCGTGCATGCTTAGCACGCATGTTTCAGCATCGTTTCTTTGTTACACCATTTTAAGGCTCGCACATTATTCCGTTCTTTTTTTGGATGCATATTCGCATGTATATATGCATGCAGTGCATTTTTTAATATATGTATATAAATTTACAATATGTAATATATATATAAATTTGCAAAAGCATATAGCTTTGGCCAAAAATATTAGGCCCCGTCAACTATTATTTAAAGTTTTAGCTTAAAAACTGATTTACTGACATTTATAAATTATCCTTTATTTCAAAAACGCTTGAAATTTATATATATAATGCCGATAAACAAGAAGTAACAATCGAAAAAGTAAAAGAATTCCAGGTAAATAAAAAAAATATAAATTAATTATTATAAAATAATATAAATTATTAAAACCTAATATTTTTGGTCTGTAGTTTTAATTTCTGTAAAATAAAACAAATAATTATCACCTCCAACACAAAATAAGATTTATATAAACATAATATCTAGACAAATACAAAATGAAATTAGATTACGTACGGAAGCGATCAGTTTTACGTATTGAATTTTTAATCAGAAAATATATTTTGTAATGTATATGACACTTTTAACAAATACTAGTAAACATCGCAGAATGTTTGAACTGAAATTTGATTTTTGAATGATCGATCGGTTTGATACGCGATCAGTTTGCCTCATTCATCATACGACCTTGATACCGATGTCACACACAGTTGCATAAAATCGTATAGTAATGAGCTCGAGAATTCAAACTGCTATTAAAGTAATGGCCGATAATTCATCGAGTGACTCATTCGAGTGCCATCATGCGTTAGTGGCAGTAAAGACTAAGTGTATCGAAAAGATATTAGCGTATTTTTGCACAACCTTTTAAACTAAAATGAGAAATAATTGGAATAATTAAACAAATTAAAATACATTATCATTAAAAAGCACTATTTAAATATTTGTTTTTATTTATGTGTGGCGCTAGGCGCTTCAAAAATTTCGAAAGCGTTCACAGCTGTAAAAGTGATTTACATTTACTTTCACGGATTTTAACGGGTCACACAAATTTGTGAGATGACACTTAATTCACGCGTTGTAAAATTTACTGCTCAAAGCGGAATGTATGCCGCGTGTCTGACGATATGGTGCCGCTACTACTACTCTAGGAGAAGAGGCAAGAATTATTTAATGCCATTAGTAAATATATGTTAATAAAAGCAAATCGATGCTTATTAGGAAAGTGCCCGATCTTCAGGTCTTCGACTCCATAGTTGTTTATATTAAATTGTAGGTCATAAATCATAATCATCATATAGATAGAAAATGGTAGAACATCCGTGGTATTAGATATAAAATTCAATGTGCGTGTAATTAGTTTGAATCTTCAATCATTAAATTTGGATTAGCAGCCAGCTTTCTTCATAGCATTTACTCTTCGACTGATATAAATAGATAATGATGTTATAGTACATAAAATTAAAGTAGATACTTTGACGTATTAATGAGCGTGTAAATATATATTAAGAAAT
>Ga0157363_1004744_pt1 | contig 12594 bp, 10 predicted proteins | sample AttsexASBM1_FD_111477 | JGI IMG/M metagenome (GOLD analysis project Ga0157363, IMG submission 111477) | Fungus gardens microbial communities from leaf cutter ant in Ribeirão Preto, State of São Paulo, Brazil - Atta sexdens ASBM1 | ecosystem: Host-associated > Fungi > Mycelium > Unclassified ...
AAAGACAGGCTTGTTTTATAGATATTATAATAGTAGCAGTGCTATGGGAATATATCTTCAGAATGGGTAGACTTGACATATGACAACATGTGACCCTCAAGGTCCAAACATGAGTACTCCACAAGAACTGAAGTCTTTTTCTATTTTATATAAGAAAAATCTCTCTGTGAACCCTAACTCATAGGATAAGAGCACTCTTTTTATTTCTATTTTCAGCACTATGGAATTTCAAGAAATTGATTCTAAAAATATATACTTCTTTTCTTTATATGGCTAACTTTATATGTAACAGAAAATTGAAGGGTAAGACAGAAAAATATTTTCTATTTCTTTCTAGATTTGGAAAAGCTACTTGGTCTTTCTTATTATCTATCTATGAAGCTAGATGGGATTCTTTAAAGTCTAATAAGAATAACAGAACATTTCAACAGAGTGTTGCATCAAATTTTTCTCAAAGAAACACAAACAGTAAGTTTAACAAGAGGAATGAAAAATTGAACATGGGAAAAAAGGTAGAAATTACTAGAGTTTCATCTTCTATCTCTTTCAGACCAAGCAAAGATACTCTCAAGAAACCAAAATTCTACTGAAACAAGAATAAGAATACAACTGGAAAAAATATTAACAAGAACAATCATTTGTATGTACAAGCTACATCTCCTAGTGTCAGTAAGATTCTAAAGATTAAGGAAAGCTTTTCCAACATGTCTTCAAAGAAAATTGAGGACATTCACAAGATAATCAATAATTCTGGTAAGACTAAAATAAGAATTAACATGACTATCAAGGGACCATCAAGGTGACAAATTATTGTTCCTATAGAAACTGACAATATTTCCAAATTTATATCTTTGTTGGAAGACCATATTGTTAATATTAATAGGGTTCTAAGAAACATCAAATCAGACATTCTAGCAGACTTCATATACAATAACCATAGAAGTCTTATCATCACCATGAACAAAGTTACATCTTAGTTGGACCTCAGCACTATTGAAAACTATATCAACAACATTGATGTTATCAAAACTGAAGACAAAATGGCTTCCTGCTTCTCTCAATCCAAATCCTATCTCAAAATTATAGGTATTCTTTATATTAAGGAAGGTGCTAACTCTCCCATCAATTCTAGTAATGTTGAGAAAATTATCCAATCAACTCATATCTTCAACAATGTGCTCTTAACATTAAAACCTTGTGTCATTAAGACATTACTGAAATTCAATATGGCAATTCTCTGGATTGATATTTGGGATGCACAAAGTGGAGTTAAAGCTAAATTTTTGATTAACAGATACTTTAATATCAGTTACTCCATCACTACAGTTAGAGGAGTGAACATGAATCTAGGCATTTCCCAATGCAAAAATTGCTGGAAATAGAGCCATACTACTTTCACATGCTGTATATAAGAGTCAAGATGCATCAAATGTAATGGATTACACAAAGTAGAGTACTACTGACATTTTGCTTGATGCTGCAAAGCAAATCTCAAAACTAATCCCCTATGTTTAGAAACCAAACAAAGCAAAGCATGTCTTCATACCTTCAAATGCTTAAACTACAAAGATAATCACCAAGTGAATTCTAACACTTGTTCATTCTAGAGGCACTACTTTAACAAGAAATGGCATTCTAAGAAGTATCAAGAACTCTGGAACTCCAGAAACAAATCAATTCACTTAGCTGTGGATGGTGAGAAAGCATGATTTTAGAATGCCTTAAACTTTTTTTGCAGAATGTTTGAAGGAACAAGGCTCTCATAGACTGTATTTTGGAAACTAACAAAGACTTTGACATCCTTTTCATTTAGGAACCTCATTGGTTATTTATTTATACCATACTGAGTTCTTTTAACAAAGACAGAGATAGAATAGTAGCTGCTCTAAATCATCCTAATTAGATCACATTTTCCAGACCCCCAAGTGATGATAATAATTACCCTTAAGTCATTTTTTTTCAATGATAGTGATATTTTCTTCATGATTAATATTTATTCTGATGATCATCAATCTGCTTTAAAGTATTTCAAGGATACTGAAGTGAATCTTCATAATGTTTTAATTATGGCTAGGAATTTTAATATTAGAGATAGTGATTAGAACCCTTCTTATCCTTTTCATTCAATTCATAGTGACTCTTTACTTGAAGTTGCTGACTCTCTTGATCTTAAAATATCCTCTTCCATTCAACAGATACCTACTTGCTATTCTGACAACAGAAACAATACAAATTTGGTTATTGACCTATTCTTCTTATGACTGAACTCCATTAAAATCAACAATCACATTGTCTTTCTCAAGCTTTGATATATATCCAATCATGCTCTATTAACAGTCAATATTTCTATCTTTGAAAAATTCATTTAAGATAAGAGACAAACTATTATTAAGAATAGTAAAGAAGAAGAAAATTTCATTTCCAACCTTATCAAAGCCATAGAGTGCATTGATATGATAACAATTTTGGACAAAGAGATGTTAGAAGACATTCTCCAGGTATACACAAATATATCAGAAACTATCTGGTATAAACATTTGAGGTACATTAACATCACTAAACAATCCAAGGATTGGTGGAATGAAGAATGTCAAGTCAAGCTTAGGAACTACAGATCCTTGAAATTAATAACCTTAGGATCTCATGAATTGGGTCAAGAAATACAAATTGCCAGCAACTGAAGTTCTTCAATTCAACAGAAGGCTTTGCATCAAAATTAATGATCTATAGTGAGCTTTATACCAAATGTTCAATTCAGCTTAGAATCAACAAATAAACTCTGAAATCTTAGAAGAAATCCCATCAAAACTAACATCAATTTGGATACCATTTTCCAACAAGGAATTCAAAAGAGTGATTATCAAGTGCAATGATTTGTCTATGTATAGACCAGATTGAATATCATGGAAATGTCTCAAAGTAGTTATCAAGAATGAGAAATGTCTCAACAACATTGTCAATATTGCTAACACATGTATTAATCATTGGCCATTTCATTTCAAGATGTTGACTTCTATTATTATCCCAAAGCTGAATAAAGCATTGTATGATTCCCCTAAAATTTTTTGACTCATTGTTCTTCTAAACACTTTAAGAAAACTTATCAAGAAACATATTGGTGAATGTCTATAATTCCATGTGATCTCCAACAATTTTGTTCATTCTAACCAACTAGGAGACTCAAACAATGCTCTACTATAGATGCTGGTATTTTTCTTATCCATCTTATTCATTTAGGATAGGTTAAGAATCTTCAAATGAGCATATTGGCATTCAACATTGCTCAATTTTTTTCTTCTCTTAATCACCAGCTTTTACCAATTATTCTGGATAAAGCAGGTTTTCACTCAAAAGTTTCATCTTTCTTTTCTGATTATTTAATTAGTAGAAAAATACAATATCTATGAAACAGTTTTACTTCTTCTTTCTTTTGTATAGATGTGTCATATACCAAGTCCACTCATCTGGAAAACACATTCCTGCGGTACACTTCTTGTTAACATCTAATCCAATAAAGCTTGTCTTCCATAGTAGCCACCTTACTCGCAACATGCCTTACAGCAGTGATGCAATCATCTGGGTATTCTGTCTTCCATGATAGAGACACTCTTATCTGACTTGGCCTTCTATAGCAGTGTTATACTTCTGTTAGTATCTCAACACTGAAAGCTCCACTCAGGATAATAGGGGTTATACCACTAAAACCCCAAGTATCTCCTATCTTCTATAGTACATATCTGTATATAAGACTAGTAGTTATACTGTAATTTGCTAGTCTGATAATCAATGAAGATAACTCTTATTAAACTTGATCTCTGGTATTTAACAGTAACACACCAAATTAGCACTCACTCCCATTTTGGACTTCTTCCTCTTATCTGAAGTTGTGACCATGTGGCAGACAGATGGCACAGCACATAAGCTGAAGCCAAGGTCATTCCACAAGTCCATACATCTCCAAGCCTATCCCATGGACTTTCACCTCCTATGTGAGCTACACCTAACAAGATGTAGATATAGGACAATGTTCTGTATTTTCTCCAATTTTATCTACTCTCTATCTTTCTCTTATTTTTCATATTTTTGAAAAAAGAGCAAAAAACTTAAAAATTCCAGTTTCATTCCTGTCTTTTACAGACAATGGACTTTTCATCTTCCAAGAAAATCTTTGGAAAAAACAAACTTACATCTTTTTTGTAGCTATAACATCATTTCATTATTACTTGAATACTTTGGACTAGTCATAGAACATGGAAAATCTGAAGTATTTCATTTTTCCAGATCACATGAGGTTTTCAATCCATCTCTGCTGGATCTCAGCTGCTTTGGAGGTTCCATTCTCAAACCCAAAGACATCTGGAAATATTTAGGTTTTATCTTCAACAAGAAATTATCATTTTGACAACATGTCAAGTTCTATTTCAACAAAGTGTTGTCAACTGTCAAGTATATGAAAATGCTTGGAAATTTTACTTGAGGTCTTTTCCCTCAGTAAAAACAACTGCTCTACAGAACCTGCATATTACCAATTATGCTTTATGATTTTCCTCTGTGGAATTTTAATAAGACACCACTTCATTTTCCCCTTAGAAAGCTCAAAAAAATACAATGCAAAGCTACTCTATGGATTCTTGGTGTTTTTTGTACCTCTCTGACTCAAGGAATCAAAGCTATTGTAGGCTTAATCCTAATTCACCTACATCTCTAAAAGCTTAGCAAAAGACATCAACTAAGAATGTCTACTCTTCTATCTAATCACACTATCAAATCTCTTTTCAAAGACAAACATGCTAATGATGCTATATCTCATTGTCTTTCCTTAAAAAACATGATGTCTATACAACAACTCAAGATCAAGAGTTCCATTGTAGATGTTAACAATTGTCTTAATGGGATTTTTTCATTATTCAATTCTCTAAATAAAGAACTTTTCCCTAGCTCTAAAATTATTAATATATTCTCCAGTCACTTTTCATTCCATCAAGCTAACTGTAAATACAAAGAAAGTAAATTAGCTCATCTTTGAAAACTCAATGACATAGTTATAGAAGTGTGAGCAAATGCCAATTCAGTTATTGTTGTTTCTGATGCTAGCATCAGAAATAATATAGCAACCTCCATTACTCATATCAATTCTGACTCCAAATCCATCAAGAAAGTGATCCACCATACAGTCAACATTACCACAACTGAAGTGGAATTGTTTGCCATTAGATGTGGGATCAATCAAGTAATTCAAATCAAGAATGTATCATATATCATTGTCATTACCAACTCCATACACTCAGCAAATCATATTTTTGATCCTTTAATTCATCCCTATTAATAGCAATCTATTGCTATTTTGAAGGATCTCAAGCCATTTTTCAACAAACAACCTTTCAATATCATTGAATTTTGGAACTGTTCTAGTGATACCAAGTGGTTTCTACATACTGTGGTATGAAGAAAATCAATCTCATCCCCTTATCTCTATTCAAGATGTTGTGGGACTTTGATAAAAAAGAAGAATGCAATAACATCATTAAAAACTGGCAGATGACCTTTCAAGCATTAGACCTAAGAGGAAAACATTTTCTCAATCTTCTAGACAATGAACTTTACTGTATTGAACCTTCTTATACTAGGAGGGATCCTTGGATCAAACACTTTGGACACTCTAATTTGTTATGTGCAAGAGCTACCTGAGCCATTCTCAATCATGCTCCAATAGATGAATATCACTTAAGATTCTTTTCAAGAGAAGATTTCAATTGTCTGTGCAGAGAATATCCAATAGAATCCAGATGCCACATTCTCTATGATTGTAGGAGGTTTAACAAATATTAGAATCCACTAAAAGACACACTTAGTCATCTGATAGTTTTTCTCAAGTTTAATCTGAGTGCTTTCTCTTTTTGTGGAAGCATTACATAGTAAAGTGGCTTCTTCTGCTTAATATTTAGTTAGTTTTTCTCTTTTTTCTTCTTTTTTTTCTCTTTTTCTTTCTTTCTTTATCTTTCATGTAGCTAGCCTATATATATGTAGTTACAAAATAGCCACCACAGACTGCCATTGTGCACTGTGTAATAAATTGTTGAATTTCTTTTTAAAAAAACAACTGGTTCACAGTCTGATGAACTGCTGGGCAAAGCTTGGACCATAACTATATAGTTTATACTAGTATAAAGGGACTATAATTCAGAGAGACAAACCTCAGCTATTTACATCTGAAGTATTGGACTGAGTATATTCTACATTACACTGAACCAGTTATACCAAATCTGTAGACTTCTGCTTGAAGTGAGAACTGTACTTAATAAAGATGAATGTACTCAGATCAGCCTATGACACCTTCAGAGACTAACTCTGTTCTAATATCACATAAGTGATGCAAATATGTTAATGGTATGATTATGATCTAGAGCTTTGTAAGCAACATAATTATCCTATTTCAATGATATTGGATTAAATGTCTTTCAACAGCAATGTATGGACATCATGGATTATGGCACTATTCATGAGCCTATTCAATAAGGCAACAGGAATTGAACACAAGTACCTGCAGAGATGCTGATAGAACTTGAAAATAAGAAATAATAATAATCACGTAGTTTCATTTGATCGCCAATCTTAATCTCTACTCATGATCACTATCCAAGCTCCTGCAAGTGTCCCTAACCCCCTTTCAGTACCTGAAAATGCACCAGAGCACTGTCCAGTTTGTCACCTATTTCTGAAATGCTCTTGGCGTAATTCATATGTTCTATAGGGTACGGAATCCGAGTCCGCGGGCAAGTCGGATGCTTGTGCTGGATGTGCGAACCAAGAAATGTGTGCGTCTGGTGCAACAAAATTGCCAGATCCCTCTCTCCCATTGATTAAAGAGCGAATGACCAATGTCAAGCACAAAATTCTTATTTTATCAGGCAAAGGAGGTGTGGGCAAATCTACATTTACCGCTCAATTAGGCTGGGCTCTTGCCGCTGATGAAGACGTCCAAGTGTGTCTTTTCCTTATATCCCCGAACTTGGACTATAAATGCTACTTTTCTCCTCAGACTGGTGTAATGGACGTCGACATTTGCGGCCCGTCCATTCCTACAATTTTCGGCATCGCCTCCGAACAAGTTCATTCATCTTCTTCCGGCTGGTCACCCGTCTACGTTAGCGATAATCTCAGTGTTATGTCTGTCGGTTTCATGCTACCAACCCATAAAGATGCCATCATGTGGCGAGGCCCCAAGAAGAACGGTCTTATCAGCCAATTCCTCAAGGACGTTGATTGGGGAGACTTGGATTATCTGATTGTGGATACCCCACCTGGTACCTCCGACGAACATCTCAGCGTAGTGCAGTTTCTCAAGGAGAGTGGGATTGACGGCGCAGTGTTGATTACGACGCCACAGGAAGTTGCTCTACAGGACGTGAGGCGGGAGATTGATTTTTGTAGAAAAGTCGGGATTCGAATCATTGGTCTTGTCGAGAATATGTCCGGTCTGGTATGCCCGAAATGCAAAACTGAATCTCAAATCTTCAAGCCTAGTACGGGTGGGGGTAGGGCACTAGCGAAAGACACTGGGATTGAATTCCTTGGTGCTGTTCCACTTGATCCTCGTATCGGTAAGAGCGCCGACTATGGAGTCAGCTTTTTGGATGAGTACTCAGATAGTCCTGCCACGGTGGCCTATCTGCGGATCATTGACAGTAAGGTTTTTCACGCACTGTTTGAGACAATTGACTTACAGAATCTCTGCAGGGATCAAAGACATTCTTTGAGGCTGAATGATCCTCCGTTATATTTCGTTGCTCTTCATTTTTGGGGCTCTGACAACCTAACATCGTTGTATCATATGTTTGATCTATCCATTATACTTTTTGTATGTCTTGCAGGCCTGCCATCCTAGATAATTAGTATATACACCTTCTAAATATCAATGTCTTTTGTCACGCAATATCCCACGATACAATTCTAAACGCTGAATCTCCCGGTTCCTCTGAGAACGGGCCTCGTCATCATCTCTTTTTCCTCGTCCTTCTCGTCCTCCTCATCTACCACCCTGAAATCCCCAGGCATTTCCGAGGGGGGAGCATCAGCCTCCGTATCAGGTACGCCCGGAATATACTTCCCAATAGGTGCAACCCCCATCAGGCCACCACCCAATCCTTCCGAACTTTCATGAATTGACACTGTCGAAAGCGTGCGCAGCAACCTTCTCATCATCTCACTACCTCCTGCAGTTGAGTATGTGCGCGAGCGGGCAGGAACGACATAACCTTGACTGAGAAGTACGCTGGATGAACTTTCTTGTCCACCAATAGTATCAGGACCGGTCAAGTAAGTCAAGTTCTGTGATGAGGGTATAGGAGAATTATATGTTGATCCTTGCCGGGATATGACACCAGGGCGACGGGCGTATTGAATTAATGGGTCGGTCGGTGAAGTCATGTTCTGTCGATGAGCCTCGGGGCTGGCAGTCAACATACGCTGCGCAGGCACAGGTCCCTTGTTTACATTGTCTCGTTTTCGTAGCCATTCATTTGCTGTGGAAGAGCGTTCTACTGGTACTTTTGTGGTATTGTCCTCGTCGAGGATAGGTCTGTTAGTTAAAGCAGTTGTTGTACTGAGTGAAGTCTGCACTTCTATTTGGGTGCGTTCTTCGGGTGAGGTTTCTGGAGCTATGACCTCGGGGAACACGACCCGTGAAGCTGAAGGCCCATATACCACGGGTTCTCTGGGACGGTAGGCTTGAACACTTGCATTGATCGCTGCTTCAATGGTCCGATTTGTCATATCGGCCATATCGATGCTCATCCCTCGGACCTCTTTTCTATAATCTTCTATCTCGTTCCAAATAGCCTCACGGAATTGTTCGAGTGTTTCGAGTTTTTCAATATCCTTCCATTTATCAAATTTTTCTGGGCATAGAGGTTCATCGTCGGGATCGTGGTATGACGATAACCAAGAGTGTTCAAGAGCCTCAAACACTGTCACACGTTCAGTTGGATCAAACGTCAGCATCCGAGCTAGCAGGTCAAGTGCTATTGTTGTTTCGTTAGACATTTAGTAGAGCACTTATAATATTCTCTCACCCTGCGGATCCGCATTTGGCATAAGTCTTCGAAAAGGGACTGCTTTCTTGAAAGGAAGGGAGCGGACATATGCTTGCGCCTGCGAACTATAAGCAACAATGCAATTGGGTATTGGATGAACTATATCCGTACTTTATCGCTACCTATTTTGTTCATGATATGTTCCTCAGGCGATCCTAGAACGAACGAACGAACGAGTGTTATATTAACTTAATGGACCACGTCGTGCATACCTAGCACGTCAAGTATCTTGTTGAGCTGGTCAACTGATCATTTTGTCTTGACTCAGTGGTAAGCCTCTCAGAGACAGATATAAAAACGCTGACCATAACTTTCACCAACGTTAGGAGAATTCCAAGCGAGTGGTGAATGCGGCTTACTCCTTTCCCTTGAAGACAGGCTTTCCCATAAGTAATTCGGCGAGAATGCAACCAATCGACCATACGTCTATTGCAGTGTTGTAGCGACTTATAATAAGCCGTATCAACCAATTTTGGGTCATCTAGGGATGATTCGGGGAAACATACCGGAAAGCAAGCATGATTTCAGGTGCCCTGTACCATCTTGTTGCAACATATTCTGTCAGATGGTTGGCATTCTCATCTGGCAAAGAGTCAAAGCCTCGACTCAATCCAAAATCGCAGATCTTCAGTTCGCAGTCAGCATTGACCAGAAGATTTCCGGGTTTGAGATCTCGGTGAATGACAGATGCGGAATGGATGTACTTCATGCCTGAGTTTGCTTTAGTGTTGCGTTTGACAAAACGATTATTGATGTTCACCTCGTAGCATCTGATAGATGAAATACTGCACATGCTCATTAGTTAAACTCTGGCCAGACTTGATAATTTGATGAAGGTCGGCTATCGCAATAATCATGTTTAGGTGATAAAGCACCTGCGCAGACGCTCAAACAGACCTTCCATCGGCTTGCAAAATTTGGTCGCATGAATGAAGGTCAGAGTTCGAGGAGATGAAGTCGCCTACCTCCATGAAAAGATAGCTGTAACGAAAATTCAGTGAAGACAGAATAGTATTGGGGCAGCAAGTCACTAACATCTCGTTGAAGTCGGGTGTAATAGCATCAACGTCAATTAAGCCGGTAATATTCTCGTGGTTGAAATGTCGTAAGAGAGTTATCTCTCGTAGTGCCCGTTTCGCCAGTTGAGCCTTTTCAAAAACACGGGTCACAAGCTTGATAGCAACAGTCTCTCCAGAGATGTCATCAGCAGCTGCACTGAACAAGAATTAAGGACCAATGGCGTTAGAACGGGTGAATACTAATACTACTGGACACGCACATTACAACACCATACGCCCCGGTGCCCATCTCTCTGACCAGCTTCCACCGCTTCTCGACATGGAACACTTTTCCAAATGAGGATGAGAGCGAATGGTAGCCTCTACAGTCGTGACGACTGTCATCAGTACCGTGATATCCGATAAATTGCAAGTACGCACCGCCGCCTGAGACCCTCTTCCGAGTAGAGATTGGAGGTTCGTCGAACTCGCGATCTCCCTCGATCTACATTCCAGGAACCTGGAGAAGGTCGGGGCGACGTTGTTTTATCATCATCTTGGGCGTCTTTGGAGAGATCTCGGCCTCGCCGGCGACGATGACCACGTGGAGACCTTCGTGGAGATCTTCTTGGAGACCTCCTCGACTGGGACATGGATTGGGACAAGCTATCGTAATCCAGGTAAGTAGACAAGATAAACGGCAACTGCGCGTGTCAAGAACGTGACTCTGACAGTCAAACAACGATCGCAACATGTCTTGACACATTCCCTAATGCTCGAATTACATCCCTGACAAATAATCAATTTAAAATTACAGCGGCTTAAGGCATGTGTAATCTAAATGTACCACAAATAAGAAGTCATGATAAGCATCCAATTACCCTTCAAGACAGTGCAGGCGATCCAGCTCGAGAACCCTCAGCAGAGGCAGGCATACCAGTCGCGTCCTCCGCCTCTCCAAATATATCCAGCAACCCGGCAAGGCGTGCTTTATTCGTGCCCGCTTTCTTGGTGACATAGTCTCGAAGTGCCGTCTTTAAGCTCGGTTGCTTGTCAACGAGCTCACGCAACTGGTCCTTTGGTAATTGTAACAATGCATTGATACTTGATGGCGCTGTAACTTTGGCACACCAGATGAAGCCTTCCCACAACGGAGGATTGGTCCATATTTTTTTTGTGATCAATCGTGAGAGCAAGGTGGTTGAGACGAATCCGACCAAGCTTTTGTATGTTGTTACCGCTTGGATTACCTATAATACGCGTCAGTTTACGCTCACCTAAAAGAAAGGACTTACCGTTCGTAGGAATAATGTTGGCAAATTTGATTCGTCAATGAGCTGTTGCATCACTGCACCGAGAACCTCGGAACGAAAGATATCCGTCATTGAGAAGCAGATACTTATCGCTGCAAAATCCTTGAGAACAACAAATGGAGTTTGCAAACTACGACACACCTTCCATTGCACTCTTCAACCCAATCTCCTTTTCACATTGATGCAATAACACCATCAGACGATCTGGAGGAAGCAATTCGCTTTGTCTCACTCTCGGCATATTCGAGCTTGCACTCCCAAACGTCGAGGCAGCAACAATAGAATTGAAGACATTCCTGACAATGTTTCTATTCTCTGCCTGTCCATTCAAGATCGAAACAATCCTAGGTAGATGACGTATGATGTCCGCCTATGTGAACGAAATCCAATTAGGGATCCCAACCATGCTGCTGTCGCGCGGACAAATATAACATACCCTATCCATCTCAGCAATGATTGGTATAAGGAATCGTGCATCGAGATCTTTCTCATTGATCAGTGCCTTGACCAAAGCAACAAGTGTGGCACTTGCACGCCCATTTTCAGTGAAGATTGTTAGAACCCGTAAAGCAAGTGACTCAGCCCCGCGAGGGAACTGGCGTAAGAGTGTCAGCAGTTTACCATTATTGGGTCCAAGTGACTTGATGAGTGCAGTTATGAGACTCTGGATGGCTTCTTGTACTGTTATATCCATTTGACCATAGGCGTCGAAGAGCCTTTAGAATTATCAGCCCTGAATATAAGACTAAATAAGCAATGAGAACTTACTCTTCCAGAAAGTCCGGAACCTTGACAGATAGTGCAAACAAAAGCTCCACATGCTGGAGGACTTGTGCTTTCTGTGCCGGTAACTTAATGCGCTCCGGAAGATACGGAGTGTGCACCAGGTCCTCTTCTGGGGTTTGACCTATTTCCTCTTGCTCGACTACCGAAGCTTTCTCACCATCTATAACAACAGTGATATCTCCTTCCGTATTGTATTGCCCTTCAGTATGGATACCATTCTCCTTGGAGACATTGACATCGCTTATAGTGACATTGAGCGCATCCGCTTCTTCCTGATGTTGCTCTTTCTGAGATTTAGCGTGACCATTCGCAGGCTTGAACTGAAGCTTTCGTAGCAGTTGAAGAGCAAATTCGCGTATCATCGAGTGCATGGGTTGCAGTTGAGGTACCCAAGCTTTTACGACG